>Ga0209573_1000246_pt1 | contig 132979 bp, 114 predicted proteins | sample TNRBio252014_DNA_FD_185870 | JGI IMG/M metagenome (GOLD analysis project Ga0209573, IMG submission 185870) | Wastewater treatment Type I Accumulibacter community from EBPR Bioreactor in Madison, WI, USA - TNR Reactor_6/25/2014_ DNA (SPAdes)... | ecosystem: Engineered > Bioreactor > EBPR >...
CATTCGTCTAATGCCTTATAGCGAAAGCTTTTGAACGGAATAGCGAATTCACAAATCCATTTGTCGGGGTAACGCACCACTTTTGAGTACCACTTGTTATCCCACGATACACCGAAGGAGTTTTCGGATGTTCCGCTGCCGGAAATGGTGCCCTCCATTTGTACACCGGCCGGAGTAATGGCAAAAAAGAATCCATTAATGCGATCGTTAAATGGCCCAATGTTGAAGCCTACGTTATCGTTACGTTCGTAATCAAAGTCTCTGCGCAGGGAGTTAATCAGGTCGGGCGATTGATCATCATAACACACGATGGAAACGTAGAGATAATGATCATTAAACGTCAGGCGCGCTTCGGTTTGAAAGGGAGCCCGGGCGGTATCTACCGGGTAATTTAAGTACCAGTTTCCGGCTACATCGGCCGCAAGCCAGTCGGGCTCATCTATAATACCATCCAGTTTTATTTCGCCTTGCGCACGTTTTATATGGAGTTGGGTACCCGGTTTATTCTGAGCAAATGCCCCGTGCGAAAGACTAAGTATGACCAGGGACAGCAAAATACGATGTAGCATTCCTTTCAAAATAAAAACGAAATAAAGGAATAGTTTAACACTTTAAGAACTCCTATTGTACAAGGCCAATAAATATTTTATCGCAGGCATTTACACTCCAAGGCCGATTCAATCCTAAGGGGATTAACACGAGAAGGTATGCTTTGTAACAGGCTGATTAATGATTGGGATTTAGCTCAGCGATGCGAGGCAAGCATGAATTTGCTAAACTTAATACGTGAATTGTTATTTTTAACCTATGATATCCTGCTTCAAATTATTCCTTTTCGGGTTAGTCTTGCTCCCCATAACCGGAATAGCCCAAAAACCCAAGGGTTACCAAACTGTAACACAAGAACTGGCCGCTAAAATTATTACAACCCCTGCCCCAAAAAATCCACAAAGCTTAGCAGTAGTACCTTTTACGGCAACGCCCAGTTCGCAGCAATCCAAAGCCTTTGGCGAATATTTAACGGAAACAATTATTGGCTCCATATCAGGTCACCCCGATAAACTAAAATTGTTTGAGCGCACGCGCATGGATGCAATATTAAAAGAACATGAATTTATTCTTACCGATTTAATGAAACCTGCCGCAGCGTTAAAGATCGGGCAACTGGCACCAATCGATGCCATATTATCGGGCACGTATACAAAATTGAAATCGTACATTGAAGTAAGCGCACGGATAATTGACGTTACCAGTGGTGAAATTACCATGAGTTATGTGGGGCGCATAAAGATGAACAAGAATATGGCCACCTTGTTTACCCAGCCCGATGCGGCACCTCCTTCTGATAAGGATACCGACAAGAGCAAAGGCAATATCGTTCAGATTATGTTTAATGGTAACAACACCGCCCCCGCTAAAACACAAGCCGAAATCTGCAAAGAGAAAGTCGAGGCGTTTCGTCCGCACCTGAATGATTTATCTTCTCCCGAAAAAATTTCTACTGTGGTGAACGATGCTATTAAAACTCCCTTCGACAATATGTGTGGCAAGTTGCATTACGAGGTAATGTATGCGTTTACCCGATTTAAACTTGATCCGGAACCATACAAAAACTTTCTGGTAAGTACACTCGATACCATTGCCTATCCGTATGGCGATGACCGCGCCTACGAAATTGTGCGCTATTTAGCCTATGATAACCACATTGATGCACGCGAATGGAAAGCGGGCTTTGCCGCTATGAGCCGTATGGGTAACTATTATTTATCTAATTATGTAACACAACTAATTGGCAAGACCGATTCGCCAGATGCTGAACAAAAGAATCGGATAACGCAATATTTTGATTTGGCTGCGCAAAACAAATTAGGCTTACCCAGACCCATAACTTTTGAAGTTGCCTTTGTAGAAATGATGGAAGGTCTTTCCAAAAATCAACCCCTGCGTCAATATGTTTTTGAAACCTATTCGCCCAGGCTTGCGCCCGATGATAAATTGAAGGCTACTTTGTTTAGTGAATTAAGTTCGATGTTTAAAGAAGAAACCAATCCGCCACGTAAAACCGAATTAATCGGTTGGCTGGCTTCTTTTGTAAATGCAAATGAATACCCAAAAGCGCATGAGCAGCTGTACGACTTTGCCTGGAACTTTAAGATGACATACTACGAAGCAACCAATGCAGTTATCCGTAAAGAGTTTCCGGAAACTGATTTACGTTTGCTGACACAACGATGTAAAGAAAAATTTTCGGCCTACGCTTTACTTACGCCTTATGCAAGCCAGAAGGAAGACCGTATTAATTTTTGTGTGAAGTATGGCATTGCCATTCCGGGTGTAATACCAACACTGGAAGAAGCCGATGTGATTTTGAAAGGCAACAACCTGGCCGAGCAGCTTCGGGTAATGAAGTTGCTTGCGCTAATGGATGCTCTGCCCACTAAACTGGAACCCACACTGATTGCTTTACTCAACAAAAAAAGCCTGGAAGACAAAACCACAATGAATGCCATTCAGACATTAGCCATTGGTGTGCTGGGCAACTTTAAAACGGGTAATGCAAAAGCGATTGATTACATGATTGCTGTATTGCCGCATTATGATAACGATACAGAAGCTGCCAAAGAAGCGTTGGTAAAAATCGGTAAGCCTGCGGTAAAAGCACTTTCCACACGATTGGATAAAACCACCGACCAGGATGGCGGATTGCAACATCAGCTCATTACTATTTTAGGAAAAATCGGCAAGGATGCCGCCTCTGCACAAAAATCTATTCAGAGAGTTTTAAACATTACCCGCAATAGTGAGGTGCGTTATGCTGCTGAAGCCGCTTTGCAGGCAATTGGCGGTTAGGGCATAATCACTTAACGCATTCAATCAATTTTTCGAAAACCCGTTTTAGTAACTCTCTTATTTTTTCGGCACGTGCCTTATCGTATTTTTTTTCGGCATCGTCCATGTAATTAATCTTGGTCATTTCCAGTTGCAGTGCATGCCTGTTCTTCAACGGTTTTCCATAGTGGCGCGTAATGTAGCCTCCTTTAAAAGGATGATTATGCGCTGCGGTGTAACCACTTTGGTTAAGTACACTCCATACAGCCTCAATAAAATCCGGAGAAGCTGAAGTTCCGTCTGCATCGCCCAAAATCAAATCAGGAAATTTATCCTTTTGTATGGTGGGTACCAGATGACGGATGGAATGACAATCCCACAGTAATACTTTACCAAATTTACGTCTGCGCTGGGTCAGCAACTCCTTTACTTTAGCATGGTACGGCTGATAGTATAATTCCTTTCTGCGCTTTACTTCCGGCAATTCTACTTCCTGCCGCTCGTCTTTATAAATATTCTCGCCCAAAAAGGTAGTAGCCGGACACAATGGAGTAATGATACGACCATCTTTATAAAGTGGTTTGCTGTACGGATCGCGGTTCAAATCAATTACCCACCGGCTATAATTTGCGGTAATCATCGTTATGCCCATAGCCGGAGCAAAATCATAGAGTATTTGTACAAACCAATCTGTATCATCAGGCGCTTTTATCATAGCCGGTTTGTATTGGCTTTTCAATTCATCCGGAAAAGCCGTGCCACAATGCGGTACACTAATAATGATGGGTACTTCTGGTGCTGTAGCCGGTTGAATTGTATAAACCATTAGTTTTTGTTTTTAGATTTTGATGAGGCTTGTGTTTCTAACAAAAGCGCCTTTTGAGTAGCCTCATTTACTGCTTGTTGTAAAGCTTGAATTTGAAGACTCAACTGCGAATCCCTTTCTTTTATTATTTTCTCGCATTCTATTGCCAATAAAGCCTGACGCTTTGCTTCTGCCTGTTGCACGTAAGCATAAACAACAGAGGCAAGTGTAATGAATGCCAGGCCGCCAAATAAAAGCGCAAACAACGCTGGTTTCATTTTCATAGTACTTTTATTTACAATCCTTCAATTGTTCTTCGCAAATGGTACGTTGTACCAATGCCTCTTGTTGTGCAACCGCTGCCATTTTCTGAAACTCTTCGGCCCGAAGTTGTTGTGCTTCTGCCAGCTTTACCAATGCTTCTTTTTCCGCTTCTAATTCCGATGTCCGGGTTCTTTCATACAGCCCAAACACGACACCCGACAAGGCCAACACAGCAAAAACAGTTGTTATAAAATTCCTATTCATAGTTATTGGTTTCTCTTCCGCTTCTTCTTTTTCACTTCCGGTTCTTCCTTGCTTTGCGGTTCTGTAACAACAACTTCCTGAATTTTTTCGGTCTGCTGCTTATTTAACTGATCTTGCAGTTTGGCTATCTCTGCTTTATATGCAGGAATATCCTTATTTCCGATGCGCGATTTCAACTGTACAATACGCTGAAACGATTCATCGATACGCTCGGGCTTGATTTCTCCGCTGGCAACAAGTTTTTTAATAATAGAATGTACTTTATCAACGGTACGTTCATCGCTGCCCGAAATGTTATTGGAAAAACAGAGTATGTCAACGCCTGCATTAATGGCCAGTTTAATAGATTCTTCTAATCCAAAGTTTTTTGAAATAGCATGCATCTGCATATCATCCGAAAACACCACACCATTGTATCCCAACCGTTTTCGCAATATGCCATCCAATATTTCTTTCGAGAGTGTACCCGGGTATCCTTTGCTGTCGAGGTTTTTGTTTACGATATGTGCTGTCATTACAGCATCAACCATATTGGCATCAACCAGTTTTTTGTAGGGGGTTAGTTCGCGTTCGTTCCAGGTATTGGTAACATCGGCCACGCCAAAGTGTGTATCCTCTTTTGAGCTTCCATGGCCAGGAAAATGTTTAAGAGCAGTTATTACCCCAAACTTGCGATGCTGTTTTACAACCTCTGCGGCCATTAACGCTACGGTATCTTCATTAGAAGAATATGCGCGCTCTGGTTTAAAGATAACGGTGTTCTCGGTAATAGCCAGATCTACCACCGGAGCAAAGTTAACATTAAACCCAAGGCCAGCCAGAGTTGCTGCAGTGGCTTCAGCATAAAAAGCAACAGAATCTAACGACCTGGATTTTCCCAATGCACCTGCTGTTACTGATCGTGTAAAACCATATTTTTCCTTCAGGCGATTTACTTTTCCTCCTTCCTGATCGATACATATAAATAATGGAATAGAAGCAGCCTTTTGGTAAGTCCATGTCATGTTCTTTACCGAAGCAAAGGCATTAGGTTTGTTGGGAATATTTTTTTCAAAGAAAATAAGCGCCCCAACTTTTCCTTTTTTCACTTCATCCAACACCAGCGGATCTACCTCGGCCCTGGGCATTCCAATTAATATCATCTGCCCTATTTTGATATCTAACAGATCGGGGGTCTGCGCCTGGCCCCAAAAACAGGCAAAGGATAAAACCCAAAACAATAATCGCTTCATTTCAACTCCGGTTAATACTTAGTGTAAATCGTGTACAAAATTTCCTGCATATGTTTACGCACATCATTTGTGGGGGCAAGGTAGTTATTATTCATTAAGCTGAAGATGAGGAGTTTTCCTTTGCGCGTAATCAGATAACCACTTAAAACGTGGTTATTATTCAACGAACCCGTTTTACCAAAAATATAAGGCGGATCATTTTTATACGAATTCTTAAGTGTGCCCTTTTGGCCACCCACTGCCAGCAAATTGAAAAGTCTTTCCTGTGGAACAAGTGAATAAATTTTATCCCACAATACTGCAATTGAGCGGGGTGTAAACAGGTTAAACCGCGAAAGGCCAGAGCCATCTACCCACCGGGGTTTATCGGGTAAATCGGAGAGCCATTTTTCAACTACATACTTAATGGCAATCTCCTGTTTTAAGGAGTCACTCAGCACCCCTGCGCATTGTAATAGCAGTTGCTCGGCAATAAAGTTGTCACTGTCCTCCATCATTACTTTATACAGACTATCCACCGGTGTACCCTTTAATGATTTTGCTTCAGCCGGAAGTAAGATGGGGGCTTCATTTATTTCGCGCTTAAGTGTATCGCTTAATAAATCTACCACCACATCGGTAGTACTACGAAACGGAATAGTCCACTCTCCGCGTGTTTTTTTTCCTGTAAAATAGGTGAGCTGATTGTCGTCTAACCCACGGGTTACTTCCTCGTATGTTCGTTGCTGGTTGGCAATAGTAAAATGCTCCATAAAATAAGCCGGCATGGTAGAAAATTCTTCTTCGGCTTTCTTTACTTCAACCAGGTTTCCATAAACCGGAAATGCAGAACGCTCGGCCGAGTAATACGAATCATAGTCGCTCCAGGCCCAACCGGGGCCCAGGGCATAGTTGTAAAAATTTGTTCCTGAAAAATAAATCTTACCAGGATATTGCTGTAGAAACTCATACGTTTTGCCTGTCTGATATGCATGCTTATACAGAAAAGACGGATCGCCCGTTCCCCAAATAATCATAGAGTCGCCCATAGGTAAATAGCGCAATGCCACCGTTGAGTCTCCCAGAATATTCAGTGCAGCAAAAAGTGTAAAAATTTTGGTGTTAGAGGCCGGAGTAAAATATTTGTCGGACTGATGTTCGATCAGAAATTTTTTGGTTTGCGGATCGTACAACGAAAACCCTATATGATTTTGTATTTCTTTTCCCGACTGTTTTATTTCCTTCAGAATTACTGCGCGTGTAGAACAAGCTCCTGCTACTACCAGAAGCGCAAAAAAATATAAAGCCCTCATGAATTCAGATATCGTTCTTTTAAAATATGACAATGGTGCGTTTCGTGCCCGGCAATAGTAAAGCCCAATACCACTACACCAAGTTCGTTGTTATTGGCCATACCCTTGCGGGAAAGCATTTCAGGTGTAAACCCCTCAAACATATCAATTGTGGCCGAACGCAGATGGGCCATTTCGGCTGCAATCTTTTGCAGAGAACGATCTGATGCATTGGCTTGTGGTGCATAGTCGTTTTCTTCCCAACCGGCTAACGCAGTCTTATCGTTTCGCGCAAAGCGCAAGGCCCGATAAGCAAAGATGCGCTCGGCATCAATCATGTGGCAAAGCACCTCCCGAATTGTCCATTTACCCGGGGCGTATTTAAAATCTTTCTTTTGGTCTGAAATGGTATGTACAAGTTCGAGCGCGCGATGTCCCGAAATGCGCAAAGCCTGAAGTAAATCCGTTTCTTCAACCTGCTTTACATAATTTTTGTACGAATGTGGTATGGTTTCCAGGTTCAGTAACATATGTTAAAATTCAGTAAATAATTTATCAGCCAACTCAGTTTCTATTTTAACTTCTTTAGGGCCGCTGCCCTGGCTGCGATTAGCCGATATCAATACCTCGTTTTGCTTTTGATAATTATCAAAGGGTAATACAAACGCAGCGGCATTGCTGGCAGCCGGATAGAACGACCAATACCGAACCAGCTTTTCCCTTTTATCTACAAATAATTTATACCGGCCAGCCGTTGAATCTTTGGGAATAACTACCAGCGAGTTGTAGCGTTGTTTTGCTAATGTATCTTCGCCCATGTATTGCAATGAGAAGTCTTTACTTTTGGTAAGAAACGGTAGAGCCAATTCGTACAAAGCTTTTGAGAAGGCTGTTTTAGCCGCGGCCGCTTTAGCAGGATCGTCACTATTGTTTACCTGCGCTTTGGTTTCTCCGCTTGCTAAATTTAACAGGGCAACAGAAGCATCGTTTTGATCTTCTACACGCGCACGTCTTTCCTGTTTATCCCAATAATAAGTTACAGAACCATCGGCCGATTTCCAGGTAACAAACCGTACTTTATCCCAGTTGCTGCGCCCACCCAAAGCCTGCATTACACTGTCGGCAAGTTGAATGGCAGCAGGGTCTGAGGCAGCCAGATCAAATCCTTCTTCGGGTGGATTCTGATTTGCCGATAGAGGTTCTTCCTTTGTTTTTTCTGGTGAACAACTAACGGTAAAGCCAATGATTAACAGAAACAGCAATGCTCTCATAAATTTGTCGATTTGGTATTGGGTGAAGGTAATCAAAATCCCCGAAAGGGAATGGATAATTCTACTTATCCCGTTCCCATATTCGTCTAATCCGGTATTTACCTTCCACATATTTCATCATGGAATCGCGTGCCAGAATTTCGACCGGAAAAATAGCCAGGGCAACAAAAACCTGTATAATAAATTCAATTACAGGCGAGGTTTTAATGCCAATTAAAGAACTGATGGCCGTTTGTAAAAACTGTACCAGCATTACCACAGTAAGCAACGATAAAATCTGGCTTACAAAGCGGTAGCGTGTATTGGCACGACCAATACGCAACGATAATGCTACTAACAAACTGAAAACTGTAAACTCCAGCGCATAAAACCACCAGCGTTTCCAATAAGGGGGTAAAACTTTAAAAGCTATCTGTTCAACTTTAGATACGTTGCCCAGTAAATCGCGCGACTGTACCTGCAACTGGTATTTGCCCGGGGGCAAATAAGAAAAGGCTACTTCATTATTTGAAGACGACCAGGAAGACCATTGTTTGTTAAGTTCTTTTACCTGATACCGGTATTGGGTGGCGTTTAACCCAAGATAAGCCGGTTGTATGAACTCAAACGTTATGGCTCCCTCATGTTCCTCAATTTCAATCTTATCGGCCAGGCTGATTTCGTGCCCTCGTATTCCACGCAAGTATAACGGATACCCTGTATCGGGTACGGCAGCTGTTTGCGAAAAATTATATAATTCGTTTGCAGCCGTTATCACCCACACATTATTCCCGGCCTGATCAGGCGCCAGATAACGCAGGTTAGGAAACATTCCCAGCCACTCTAACTTAAGCGATTGTACCCGGCTATCTACCGTACGCCAGCGCGTACCATCATTAAACCAAAAGTATCCGCCCGAAGCAAAATATTTACGCGGCCCCGGAAGCGAATCGAACTTTACAAACGATGCTTTATGATCGTAGATACTAAACTGGCCCGATGCCGCTATGTAAACTTCATTACCGTAAGCAAGTCCTACGGTTTCATCGCGCGAGGGGTTATTAATCGGGATTGATTCGAGGTCGGTTATGTCTCCATCAACTGTTTCTATTTTATAGATATACGATTTACCGCAAAGCCAAATGTTTTCGAGCCGGTCTTCAAATGCGTGGCTTATCGGCTCGCGAATGGAATCGAGTAATTGAGTTTCCTGCCAATTGGTTTCAACCTGTTGCAGTGTTTTAGTTTGTTGCGGCATAGCCACAAGCAGTTGGTTTAATGATGGAGAGTAGAAAACTGTACGCACAGCCCCCATCAAAATCGGTTTCGAAGTAAGGCCCGATACTTCAAACAATCCGCTTACACCGGCTGCCATCAATTTGCTATTTACAATTGCCAGTTGCGTAACCTTGCCTTCAATACCGGCCACCCGCTGATATTCAAAACGTGGCTGACCGGGCAATTCAACTTTAGGTATTGGTGCCGGGGTAGCTTTTCTGCGGCCACGGCTGGTGGCAACTTCGGTAACTACCGGCTGGTGGATTTCTGCCACATTAACTAATTCAAACAACCCTAATGTGGTACCTACAAATACATTTCCATTGAAGGTTTGGGCACAAAGCAGGTTGCCATTTAGTCCCGAAAAATGATCGAACGAACGAAACGGAATCTGTGGTGCTATGCGCGTAAACCCATATTCGTGCGATACCCACACACCATCGTTACCATCGGCCAGCAAAGCATATACTTCATTATCGGGCAAGCCATTAAAATAATCAACAACTTGTTCGGTTTCGCCTGTTGTAGCGTTAATGAATAAAACTCCACCCCGCATAGTGCCTAATGCAATCAGATTATTATTTAACCAGGTACCAGCCACTAATGTGTGCTTGGGCAGGTATGTGCTGTCCTTTAAAACAAGTTCACGAATCTGATTTTTCTCCAACACAAAAACACGATTGTCGTCCATGCCCAGCAAAACAGATTTACCCGGACTGGCAAATACAACATTGGCAGGAGCAAACTCTGCCGCAGACAGCTTTTGATCTTGCAGCTTTTGCAACCCTCTGTTTGAAGTGCGCAGGTAGATTGCGTTATTAATCGTAAACAGTTCAAGAAATATTCCGTAAGAACTATCTGCCTTTAAAGCCCAGCTTACCTGATTGGTTTGAGATGAGAACGCAATTACCTGATCTGATGCGAGGAAGAAAACCAGTTCGCCTTGCGCTGCAACCCCATTAAAATTTCCGGCTACAAGTGGAATATAGGCACGTTGGGGTTCAGATTTTTTATTGAGTTTACCTCCACCCGCTACTCCTGCTACATACACATCAGTTCCGTTGGCTGCTACTGCGTGCACCGCGCCTGGTATTTCTATTTCGTTCCAGTTTTTTCCATCGAACTCTAATATGCCCTGCCGGTTAGCAAAGTATAGTTCGCCTTGCGTATCCTGAAGCATAAACCTGCTTCTGAAATCAATGCGATCGTCTGGAGGAGTGAAATGCGATAGGTAATAGGTTCCGGTTTGGGCCTGTAAACAGAACGAGATTAACCATAGACATACTATTTGTAGGGTAGCCCTCATTTGTATAACCGTGCTTTAAAAATACCCGAAAAACAGTTGAAATAAAAAAGGTGAAGTTTCCTTCACCTTTGATTTTGGTTAAAGATGATTGATAAAATTAACGAGCTACAAAAATAAAATCACTGCCGGGAGCATTGTCGCCAAACTCACCAAAGCGGGGTTGAATCTGCAGTTTCTCCACATAGGTAAACAACTCCGGAAGGGTAAGAATACCATCGCGACCACCACGCGACCGTAGTGCATCAATAAAATTTTTTGCAAAGGGCGAATGTTTCCCCGGAATGCCATCTGAAACATACTGTTTGCCACCGGAGGTTAAAAATTTACGAGTCTTATAAGTAAGCTTGCGTGTTATAAACTCTGTTTGGTTCTGTTCTTTATACACTTCATCGTCTGCTCCTCTGGAGGAGGCAAGAGCCTGATCAAAAGTACCTCCGAAACAAACATCCATAGCCAGAAATATATGTTCGCATGGAATGTTATTTACAATAGAGCGCAATCGGTTATGCGAAAGGTAGCTTGTCTTTGCCTCATCATTTAACAAAGATTCTTTCGTTACCACAAAGCCTTCGCCAAAAGTTTGGTCATACGTTCCATGGCCGGCAAAAAAGATAAATAATTGATCCAGCGGCTGATATTTTTTTTCGGCATACTCTCTGATTTTTCGCAACACCTGAGATTGTGTAGCATTTTCTACAATCTCCACTTTATAGCCGTACGTCTTTCTTAATTCTTCGGCAATGGTGCGCGAATCAAATACCGGGTTTACCAACCCCGACCAGTAATCGTATTTATCGGTAGCAAATACCAAGGCATAATCTGTTCTGTTTAGGCTCGAGGCATCGGCCAGTGAGGTTGTTCCAATGGTAATTTTACGAGAGCTAAATGTTTTTATTCCTTCAATATTTTCTGCAATAATTTCCAATACGTTTTCACCATTTATAAGGTTTAATGTCTTATCTACTATAATCACATAGGGGTTGCCTTCTTCGGGCATAATAGCTTGTGTGCCGCGCGAAGCCGCTGCAATAGTTTCTTTTATGCTTATGGTTACATTTTTTAAGGCTGTTACTGATTGTACCTCCACTTTTATTTTAAAGCGTGAGTCTTGCGCAAAGCTTGCTTCGGCTACTGGAGTAATCCAATTAATTACTGGTACAGTAGAGTTTACTACTTTTTTGGGGTCACTTAAGTCAACTTCAAATTCGTTGGTTCGGGAAGTAACGGTTTGAGCCCAGACCCCATTACTCATTAACACCAAAAGCAACAGAATAATACCTAATGCCTTTTTCATATCTTATTTGTTTATCAATATTTTGCTTGTATACGTATCGGCCTTGTTTGCGCCCGCAACCACTAATCTGCAAATTAATAAACCATTTACGGGTTGATTGTCGTTTTCAAGTGCATGCCATTCTGCACTATAGAAACCAGGGGGAAGGTCCTTATCAACTAGGGTAGCTATTCTTCTTCCAAATACATCAAGCAATTCAAGTTTAACCTGATAGGCCGACTTTGTTCCAGACACAGTAAATGGAATGGTTACCTTGTTCGTTGTAGGATTAGGGTATGCATCTCCCAGAAAAATTCCTTCCGGTTTTACCCGGGTACTTAAGTTCGCACCAAAGAAAACCTTAAAACGTGTTGATACTACCGGGTTAAATGTATATTGAGATACCGTGCGCATATCAATCAGTTGCTGGCGCACCATATCAAGCAGGTAAAGTTCGTTTGAATTCTCACCAAACGTATCATTGTTCCAGTGCATTTCGGTTGATTCGCTGAGGTCGGCCACTACATTAAACTCCCACTCGTGGTATGAATTTGTTGCCACCACATCGCGCGAAAAAACTTTCATAAAATGTTCTGGATGTACAAACTGCATTTCCAGCTTCTCCATAATGGCAGGTGGGGCAAAATCATCCAAATCATCGTATGAAGGGGATGCTTCTGTACTCATACCCACGCCTCCAAAATTGAATGTGTTATCACCCTGTTTTAAGGTAATAGGCACAATCCAGTTTTCATCTGCCAGGTCTGATCCAATTTCTTTTCGCGATTTTCTTCCGCCCGCAGTTGTTTTGAATTTAACAGGAACGGATACCGCATTGTCAGCAAATACAAATCCGCCTTCAAACTCGTTTATGATGTCGCCATTAGCATAACTGCCGGAAAAAGTTTTCAGCACTCCTACTCCTGCAATTCCGGCCCTAATTTCTTCCCAGCTTATTGGAACATTGTATGGGTTTCCAATTAAATTAAACCCTTGTTTTAGCGCAAGCGTCTTAGGGTTGCTTTGGCTAAAATTGGGCGATTCGCTATTATCAAATTTAATTGTTGCTGCCTCACTCGTTAAAACAAAGTATCCTACCCCTCTTTCTACGTTATTAAAGCCCTCAATCCATCTTTGTGGTGTATGTTGGTATTGCAACAATCTCCATTTTTTTGGATCGGGTGCACCCAATGCTTCAAATACAAGCCCTACTGACTTTGTGTCTTCGTATGGAAAGGACTTAATCCGGTATCCGGTTTTAGCCGTACTTGCTGTTAGAGTAATTGCTTTTTCGTTCGTTCCAAACAATAATCGCAAATGGTGGAAGTCAGATCCTACGGGATTGCGTACAGTATTTGTTGCAGCATCCGTTGCTTCAAAATAATATTCCATACCCATGTTATCTACATAAGATTCGCTGAGCGGAAAATCATATTTTGAGGTGGTGCTGTTAAAAATCCCTGCAAACGATTTGAAATTTTCTTCCGTTATTTTCCTGTGAAACATGGTAACCGTAGCAATGCCTTTATTGTCCGAGGCTATCACTTCAAGTTTCTGCGCCCCCAGTGTGCTTTTAGGTAATGATGCAGGTGGGGTAAATGTAATGGTTGGCGGAGTTATATCGGGTTCTGCCTGTGTTGTAAACTTCCAGTTAGCTGCCGGCACGGCTGCCGAAGCATTTTGGTAAGCATCTACAAATGCACCAGCATCAATACTTACAAAGTAATCTGTTGAATAATCAAAATTAGCAGATAGCGTAAAGGTTACTTTGTTGTTGGCACCCATTACCCCTGCTGTAACGGCTATAGTTTGTAAAGGCGTGGCGGTTGATGAAGTTTTTCGTACAACAAGGTTTTTTCCTCCTGCTGCAGTGGCCTGCTCAGAAAGAGTCAATTCTAATTTGTTCGTAATAACAACATCCGTTGAATTATGAGCTGGATTGAACGTGAATGTGGGAGCTGTAAAATCTTCCTTAATTGTAATAATTCTGTTTACTGGTGAAACATTTGGCAGTATCTGGGTTTGGCCTGAAGGCCAGCGCACTTCAATCTGAGAAATAGCGGTGGCAGACCCCAACCCAAAATGCTGTATCAAACTGTTTTGTGAGCCATAGCCGGTTCGACTGGAAACCTCACGGATTTGAGTACGCGCAGGAGAGGTAGTAATAACTTTTACACGCGCACCAATGGCTGCCTTGTTGGAAGTGGTTCCTTCCAGTTTTATTTCAATCCAGTTTTTGGACGAAGTAAGAGTTCCGTTATTCTTGTAAAGGAAATTCGGCAAGTCGATTGTTGCTGTTTGCCCCTTTGCAGGGTAGGCATCCAGAAATCCATCCTGATCAAAATCAGCTAGAGCCAAACCAATTTCATATGTATTCGGGTTCGTGAACAATTCATTACTGGTAGATTTTGTGAACACTCCTGCTCCATTGTTGATAAAAATCCCGTTAGCTCCGGAATTCGGCACAGCCACACTCACTGCGTTGGCGACCAACAGATCCAGATCGCCATCATTATCAATATCTCCAAAAGCGCTTCCAAAAGTTGCTGTACCGTTGGCAGCAGCCTCGCTGGTTGTTAAACTGGTAAATACATCATTTCCATCATTCCGGTATAAGCGATCATTAAATGTTGCGCTCAGGGAGCCGGTGGAAATGCCTATATACACATCAAGATCGCCATCATTATCAATGTCTCCCCAACTAATAGTTCGAGTATTAATCATTAAATCTGAATCAAATGCAGTTCCGGTTACACGGGTAAACGTACCATCTCCGTTATTTTTATATAGCCTCATGGGCTGGCCAGGGTTCACGGTATTTGCTGTAAGTAAATCCTGATCTCCATCATTGTCATAATCGGCCCACGAAGCTATTCGTGAGTTTATTAAATCTGTGCCAAGGCTGGAAGAAACATCTTTCGAAAAAGTATTACCATTTAAATTCTTAAAAAGAAACCCTGGTGCCGATGGGGGTGCAAGATTAGCAGGTTCATTTCCAACAAAAATGTCCAATAGTCCATCTCTATTATAGTCGACTGCTGCCGCACTTCTAAAAGCGGTACTAACTTCAGATGTTATGTCTACGAGGCTTCTTGTAAAAGCCCAATTACCATTGTTAATCAACAATATATCGGCAATACTTGTTCCGCTACGTGTAATGTACATATCCAGCTTACCGTCATTATTAAAATCAACTATATTAATCCCCCGGCTTACCGCATCATTGTCGTTTGCTAATACTTGCAGATCACGCCTGTCAAAAGTTCCTCCGCCCTTATTTTCATAAAAAACCGGTGGGACCGAGAGGCCTGCACTATTCGTAAAAGAAGGGGATGCAATATCCTCATCACCATCTCCATCCAAATCGCCCCACGATACACCTTGTTGATTCTCAAAATTCAGGCTGATGCTATTCTCAACCGGTCTGAAGTATTGACCACTTGTGAGGGTAATAGGCTGTACAGCAGAAAAAGCGGAAGACCCTGCCAGGTTTACTGCTTTTATCCGATAAAAATACTGACTGCCGGTTGTAAGCGACTCATCGATAAAGGAGGTTTTGGGGTAGTTAACCGTTGTAACCACCGAATAAGGACCTCCCGCAGCCGTTGCCCGTTCAAGAATGTACTGAGTTTCAAAGCCAGGTTGGTTCCAGTTTAGTAAAACTTCTGTACTGCTGAAGGGATATACCGTAAGAGATGGCGCTGCCGGGATAGGATCAGAGCTATTTAAAACAAGAGTAGTGGTGGCGGCAAAATCGTCATAATCCGGTAAGGTTCTCCATTTAATCACCAATGTTTTGGTGGATTGATTCCAGGTTCCATTTGTATTGTTTATATCATTATTGGAGGTGTAGACATATGCCTGTCCGCATGATTCCTGAATGGTTATGTTGCCATCAGGATGATCACCAGGGTTTATAATTCCCAACACATATTTGGAAAGTGTAAACGTGTTGCTGGGGCTTGGCACCAGCTTTATAGAAACATTGGGGCTGGTATATGGCCCCGTACCAAAAGGTGTGTAGCCCGGGTCGGCTACGGTGGTGGCGGTCCAACTTCGATTATCCGGGATGGTGGTTGCGCATTGGTTTATGGTAGTAACTGAAATTTCGTTGCTGTAGGAACTATTCCCCGCTCCATTCTTGGCATAAACTCTGATAAAATATGTTTTTCCTGGCTCAGTAGTAATGGCACCATACCCCATATTAGTGATATAGCCAACTTCTTGTCCAAACTTTCCGGCATTTCCATTTCCATATACCGCATAAGAAGAATTGTTCCCTTCCGAAACCTCTATCCCATAATTATCTTCATTAGTTGCATTGTCGGTCCAGATAAACTCTGCATAACCAGTTCCATTGCTTGTGAGAGATAAATTGGTAGGTGCCGCTGGTGGAATAATTTCGTTGGCAGATTTATGAATTACTGAATAACTAACCGCGCCATAGGCGTACACTTTATTACCTGAAGGAACCCGAAATTCAACATCGGCTAATCCAGACCCGTCTAACAGAGGCTTTGAAGACCACGTGAGGCCGCCATCAGTAGATAAATAGCTGGATCCGATCAAATTACCCTGAGTTAAAATAACACTGGCGTTGTATGCCCAAATTCTGTATGAGTAAAAACTACTGTTTAATGTTTGTGTTGTCCAGTTTGTTCCCCCATTAGTTGATGTGGCCAGCACTGTTCCGTTAGTGGCCAGGGCTAGAATTGTACCGCCTGTGATGGTAAAGTCCCTAACACTACTTATTGCAGTTATTTGTGTAGCTGTGCTGCCTCCGGCATTTACTTTGTAAATAGAGTTTGTTGCGAGAAAATACAAATTGTCATTTGCGTCAACCAGTATTTTGGTTGGAGTGGGGAGGCCGCTAATTACGGTACTCGCCCAGGTTACGCCCGCATTGAGTGAGGTAAGCAACGTTGAGCCTGAATAGGCAAATAGCTTCGTTCCATTTACAACTACTTTTGAGTATATGGCTTGAGAAGGATTTTGTACTCCCCAATTGTTCCCATTATCTACAGATCGAATAACACCACTACCCCCATACCCAAGAATCGTGTTATCAAACAGGGTTACAAAACCATAAATATTTCTGTTTGCATTGCCAGAATTGTTTAGATCCCACGTTTGTCCATCATCTAATGATAGGATGTACCCATTATTTCCAGTAGCCGCAAAAAGCCTTCCATTTGGCGTAATGTAAAAATCAGTATAAGTATGGGCCTTTATGCCATTGCTTGAAAAGGACCACGCTACGCCACTGTTGGTGGATTTAAATATACCGAACATAGCCATGCCAAGATAAAACTCACTACTGCTCTTGGGTAGAAAATACGAAACACTATAAGACGTTACCGGGTAGGCTACTCCTGAGTTCCATGCACCGCTACTGTAAGTAAAAATCTTGCTTGAGCTGCCATTAAGCAGAAAAACAGAACTGCCACCAGAAAAAATATCTCCGAAAAAGAAGGAATCTGATAATGTGCCTTTAATGTTGGACCAGGCAGTAGCCCCCGCTGCTAATCTGTATGGGCCTACATCGGTAATTATATACAGATTGTCAGAGGCGTCTATTGCAATTTTATAACTATAATTTACATTAAGTGTGGGAAAACCGGTATATGATCCACTACTCATGGTTGTCCAATTGATGCCGTTGTTGGTAGAAATGTATAAGGCCGATTGTCCGTAAACCGAAACAATAATGTGGCCACTTGAATTAATTTCAATATCGGTAATGTTACTGTTACTAAAGGTTGTCGCAGAAAATGTTTGTCCTCCATCCGTAGATCTTAAAATTTGATTATGATTACTGTTTGCTAAATAGATATTCCCATTGGGTGAAACTTTTATGTAGCTTCCAAATGAGCCTAACACGGTTGTGGTCTGAACCCAGGTTATCCCTCCATCGGTTGAGCTATATACGCGCGATGAGGTATTGCAATAAAGTTTGCCCGTATTGTCCTGCGTAATTCCCCGCATGTAGATATCATTGGTGGCAATTCCCGTTGTGATCTTACTCCACGTTGCCCCATTATCGGCAGAACGATAAATGCCTCCATCCGTTACCGTAATCAATGCTCCGGTAGCTGCATGACTTACTATTCCATTGGCTGTTCCACCATACACTCCATTCTTCCCAGTCCAGAATGTTTGTGCACTCAAACCCTTTGCAGAGGTTAGTACCAAAAACAATATCAGCGCCTTCAAAAAAATCTTCATACTTGCTTAAATCAAAGTTGGAAAAGCTAATCAGTTATTTGGAAAATCCGGATCGGGCAGAGTCTGTTCAGAAGGCTTTCCTGCAGGCCCATCGCCTCCAGTTAAAGTTGCCACAGCCCCACCAATAGCGAGTATAGGAAACAATTTCAATAGCAAAGGCACCTTGGGTTTTACTGTAAAGTCGTTGGTGTATAATACATCTTCCGAATTCCTGGCATCGGTTATTTTTAACCGGTAGTCACTGCCTCGTTTAGTATTGGAAGGTATGTAAAGTGTGTGGCTTCCGTTATTAGGTAATCCATTATCGCCATGTACGCGCTGGCCACTCTTATACAATTCGATATTAACAGGATTGGGGCTACCCGGCTTCCATCCTAAATTAATACTGGTGCCTCGCTTATATTTTTTCTCGGTGTTGAAGTTTTGAAGTTTCACAAAAGGAATATACACCTTCCCTTTTACTTCCAGAGCAACCCTGCCCTTGTAGTTGCCATACTCTTTGCGGATATTCCACTCCACTTTTTTATTCACACCAGGTTTTACTTCTGGCCCGATATCTCCTTTAACATTTTTTAGCGGGCTAATGAAGTTATCGTTGCTTCCGTACAATTCCAGTTTGTACTCATTGTTTGGATTGCTGTCGTCAAGGTCGTAGTGAACAATAATATTTTCACCGGCAAGCTCTACCTTTTTAATAGTTATTGTCTGAGATAGACCGGGTATAAACGAAAGACAACCCAGAATAAGCAGAAATACTCTCATAATTAGGGGTTTAGGTAGCTAAAGTTATATAAAAATAACTCATCTATTCATGATTGATGGGCTCAATTTGTAACCAAACCAGCAAGACTTCCGAAAAAAGGAGGGTTAGCCTATCCGGCTCCAGTTAACAACCGACTTCTTTATCGACTCTACCTGTAAGCGAATAGTGCTGTTTTCGGGGCTTTCAAGTTTTGGATCGTGTTCGAGAATGTTTTGCGCGGCTTCGCGAGCTGTTTTCAAAATCTCCCCGTCTTTACCTAAATCTGCAATCAGCAAATCCAGTGCTCCGCTTTGTTGTGTGCCCATCAAATCGCCCGGGCCGCGCAGCTTCAAATCGGTTTCAGAAATTTCAAATCCATTATTGGTCTTCACCATCGTATCGATGCGTATGCGCGAATCTGCACTAAGCTTATTGCCTGTCATTAAAATGCAATACGATTGCTCGGCCCCGCGACCCACACGTCCGCGTAACTGGTGCAATTGCGATAACCCAAAACGTTCAGCACTTTCAATAATCATTACCGATGCATTGGGCACATCTACGCCTACTTCAATTACAGTAGTAGCCACCATAATTTTTGTTTCGCCTTTTACAAAGCGAGCCATCTCGTAATCTTTTGCTTCGGGTTTCATCTGGCCATGCACAATGCTAATGGGTATTTCTGGAAAAGCGCGACTAATACTTTCATAGCCATCCATCAAATGTTTCAGATCCAATTTTTCCGATTCATCGATAAGCGGATATACAATATAAATCTGCCGGCCTTCATTTAATTGCGATCGGATAAATCCATTTACCTGCAGCCGGTGCGAATCATACCGGTGTGTGGTTTTTATTGGCTTGCGCCCTTTAGGCAATTCATCAATCACAGAAATTTCCAGATCGCCATACAGTGTCATAGCCAACGTACGCGGAATAGGTGTGGCTGTCATTACCAGCATATGTGGAAAAACCGTTGCGTTCTTTTGCCAGAGTTTAGATCGTTGTGCCACCCCAAACCGGTGTTGCTCATCAATAATGGCAAGGCCCAGTTTGTTAAACTTCACTTCTTCTTCCAGTAAAGCATGCGTGCCCACTAATATTTTAAGCGAACCCTCTTCTAATGTCTGGTGTATGGGCTTACGCTTACTTTTCTTTACAGAACCGGTGAGCAAGGCGATGCCAATACCCATTTTATCGGCATACTTCTTAAGATTAGTATAATGTTGTTGTGCCAGTATTTCGGTTGGAGCCATTAATGCAGCCTGTGCGCCTCCACCCACAGCCAGCAACATACATATAAACGCTACAATGGTTTTACCGCTGCCTACATCGCCCTGCAACAACCGGTTCATCTGCTTACCGCTTTTCATATCGGTATAAATTTCGCGAATAACTCGCTTCTGGGCATCCGTTAATTCGAACGGTAAATGTTCCTTATAAAATTGTGTCAGTATTGCTGTGTCGGTAAACACTATTCCTTTAAACTTATCCTGCCGCACCAACTTCATTTTAATCAGTCGCAACTGAATGTAAAACAGTTCTTCAAACTTTAACCGGTAACGGGCCTGGCTTAACAATGCTTCGTTTTGCGCAAGGTGAATGTTTTGTAAAGCCGTTCGTTTATCCGCAAGGTTATGTTGCTTCAATAAACCCGGTGGCAATGTTTCGCGAATGTGGTTTTGTGCAAGCGGCAAAAGCACAGCAATAAGATTTGAAATAACTCTGCTATCAATATGCCTCGCCTTCAGTTTTTCGGTAACCGTATATACCGGGTGTAAGTAAGCCCGGTTTTCATTGGCTGTGGTAATCGCTTCAATTTCCGGGTGGGCAATTGAAATTTTAGTACCAAACAGGTTAGGCTTACCGAAAACAATGTAAGGTGTGTTAAGTTTTACTTTATCTAATATCCAGTTGATACGCTGAAACCAGACCAACTCCAGCGTTCCGGTTTCATCTTTAAACGTAGCCACCAACCTTTTCTTAAAGCCTGTACCTATGGTTTGAAAGCCGGTTATTGTTCCTTTTACCTGTATGCCGATGGTTATTTCATCTATGGCCTGCGCTACTTCTTTTACTTTATAAAACGTTGTACGGTCTTCATGGCGAAAGGGGTAATACTGAATCAGATCGCCAAACGTATAAAGCCTGAGTTCTTTTTGCAGCAAAGCCGCACGCTGCGGGCCTACGCCTTTTAGAAACTCAAGTGATGTATGAAAGAAAGTTGACACGGGCTAAGACTGATCAGGTGCAAATTAGCCATTCAAATCATTACCTATGATTTTTTAAATTTTCTGGGCCTGCCTGTATTTTTAACAATTCGCACACGCCACTCCGGGTCATCCCAAAATGCTTTTAATACACCTCCTGCTATGAACATTAAAAAGATAAATGCAAACCAGTAAAAACCAGACCCCACGCCTTGTGTGCTGTCGTACGGCTGAGTAAAAGATCCCTTACCGGGATTTAGGGTTTGTATAAAAATTACTGCTTCCACTGCAGTGTGTTAATAAAGTGCATTGTTTCTTTTTTCATAAACTCGATGGCAGGTGCAAGTGAGTCGTTTTGTACAGCTGTATTAAAATATAAAGCGCCCCGCAAAAAATTTTTTGTTGAATCTGTCATCGTAAACTGAAACTGGCTTGGAACATCGCCTGTAATTTCGGCTACAATTGCTGTTTTGCCCGATGGCGTAGTAATATTTACCTCATCAATTGCATACGCTTTTATTTGCTGCTTTGAAGTAAGCCGATAGGCATCATTCAGCAAGGCCTTCAGCAAATCGTCTTTACTGTTTAATTGTTTGTACGTAATATGAAGGTTGGCTTTTAATTCAGGATAATATATTTCAATCCAGTGTCGCTCGCTTATCCACGAAGTGTCATCGAGCAATTTTGCATGTTTCGAATATTCAAACTGGTAAGGTAAACTATCGGGCGAAGCTTGATATTCTGCAGCAGGTAACACCAACCGGTTATACCCTTTCGGCTTTGGTTTAAAATCGCGCGAGCAACTGCCAAGTATGGCTATTATTAATAAAACACCCCATGAATATTTCATGGGGTGAATATGAAAAATTTTCTGCACCATCCTGTTAAAAAGGAAGATCATCTGTGGCGTTGTCGTTTGACTTAACATCATCGCCACCCGATTGATTATTATAAACAGGAGTTTGACCGCCTGCATTTCCACCGCCCTGGCGCGAACCCAACAACGTCATATTATCTCCTACAATTTCGGTTGTATAACGGGTTACTCCTTCTTTTTCCCAACTGCGGGTGCGCAACTTGCCTTCAATATATACCTGATCGCCTTTGTGCAGGTACTTGGCTGCAATATCAGCAAGGCCACGCCACAACACCACGTTATGCCACTCTGTTATTTCTTTACGTTCGCCTGTAGTGCGGTCTTTGTACGTTTCGGTGGTGGCCATGGTAAAGTTTGCAACCGTGGCTCCGTTCTCAAGGTTTCTTACTTCCGGGTCTTTACCCAGTCTTCCTACTAAAATTACTTTGTTTACTCCTGACATATATTTATTTGTTTTGTTTCTTCCTTGTTTTCTCCAACCGCACGTATAAAAAAATTGTTCCAGAATGCTAACGCTAAAAACCTGTGCCTATTTATTTTCAAAAGTAACTATTATTTGAAATTACATTGCATAACCGGCATCGTGCAGAAACCGCGAAATTAAAACGGGTTTGGGTAATTGTTCGATCTGTTTTATACTATACAACTTCATACCTGTTGTTTTAATCTGCTTTTCTAAAGCAGCGCTTATTTCTGCGGGTTCAATAAACCTTACCATCAGCTTTTGATGAGATAAGATATGTTTGTACACCTTGCTTACGCTACGCGGTTTAACCTTTAATCTTTTATCAACAAGTTTTTGTGTTTGTGTTGCCTTTGGTTCTTCTATCAAATAAAAATCATACAGGCCGTTCCAGATATCGCCCGGTGCCCGCTTACGCAAAAATAATTTTGCTCCCTTTTTAAGTACCAGGTAATACAAGTACCGGACTTTTACTTTTGTGCGTGTCTCCTTAACAGGTAATTGCGTTTGTATGCTCTGCTGGTTAGCAATACACATCCGCGCAAGCGGACAGCTACTGCATGCAGGGTTTTTAGGTGTACAGTGCAATGCTCCAAACTCCATAACGGCCTGGTTAAATACACTAGGTTTTTCTCTATCAATTAGTTCATTCGCCTTGTTGAAGAAAAATTTTTTGCCTGCTGGCGAAGCAATGTTATGCGCTATTCCAAACACACGGGCCAGTACCCGAAACACATTTCCATCTACTACGGCCACGGGTTCATTAAAAGCTAAGGAAGCAATGGCAGCAGCCGTGTAGGTGCCTACCCCGGGCAATTTTAAAAGCTCTTGGTACGAGTTGGGGAATTTTCCCTTGTGCTCGTTTACAATTTTTTTTGCACAGGCGTGCAGGTTGCGTGCCCGCGAGTAGTAGCCCAGGCCTTGCCACAATCGCAGCACTTCGTCTTGCGGGGCTGCGGCAAGTTTAGCAACGGTAGAATATCGAGCAATAAATGCCTTATAATAAGGAAGCCCCTGCGCCACGCGTGTTTGCTGCAAAATAATTTCCGAAAGCCAGATTTTGTAGGGGTCGCGGGTATGGCGCCAGGGCAAGTCGCGCTTATGTCTTTCGTACCAATCCACTACCAGCCGGGCAAAAGCTGACTTGCTCATTCTAATATATTTTAAACCTTCGCGAAAGTGTGAAAAACAATCGTTTTGTGTGATAATATTTGATTTTTTAAGGCTGATGGCACTTGGTGTAGTTAGTAGGGTAATGCGTACAAAGCACTCAAATAGCGATTTCGTGGCGAATGTTTCGACTACTGGTCGCAATTATTCAGGTCATCTGGGTGATTATCAATAATTTCATTTTGCGATTGATCAAACTCGATTAAATTTGCAACCCTGATTTTTTAAAACACCTATCACAATTTAAATATTGTATCGTGACTAAAGCTGACGTAATCAATCAAATCGCTGAAAAAACCGGAATCGACAAAGCAGATGTATCCGCATCAGTAGAAGCGTTCTTCAACATTATTAAGAGCAACATGGCTGCCGGCCATAATATCTACGTGCGTGGGTTCGGCAGTTTTATTAATAAAAAGCGGAAAAAGAAGATTGCCCGCAATATTTCGCGCAACACGGCCATTGTAATTGATGAGCATTACATTCCCAGCTTTAAACCGGCTAAGATTTTTATAAACAAAATCAAGAACAGCGATAAAGTAAAATCGCTGGCAGAAGCTAAATAGTGGAGTGCATCGCCCCAAGGCGATGAATGAAGGCAAGATTGCATGTTTAAAATCCGAATTATTTTAGTTGCAGTAGCCGCCCTTTTGGTGTGGCTTATTTTTCTATTGCCTAAATCGGTTGTAGAAAATGAAAGTCAGTTGAAAGAAGCTGCGCCCGAAGAAGCCCAGAACACAGGCCATACTGCCGTTCCGGCTACTCTTTCGGCTACCATTAAAAGCGTGCGGGCGCAGTTTCAATCGAATACGCCAAATCAAAAAAATGCTATCTTTGCCGACTCTTTAAGAACCCTTTACACGCAGTCTGGTCAGTTTGATAGCGCGGCATGGTTTGCGGGAGAAGCAGCAACGTTCTTTAATACAACAGAAAGTTTTTTGAAAGCTGGAAACAGTTATTACGAAGCTTACACCTTTGCAATGGAACCGGCCAAACAAGAACAACTGGCAGAAAAAACCCGCGAGTGGTTGGGCAAAGTGGTAGCAGCCGATGCAAAAAATCTGGAAGCCAAAACCAAAATAGGGATGACCTATCTTAGTTCTAAAGCCCCCATGCAGGGAATTACCCTGCTGCGCGAAGTGCTGGCCGAAGATCCAAAAAATGAATTTGCACTTTACAACATGGGTATTCTTTCAGTACAATCCGGACAATACGACCGGGCTATTGAAAGGCTGGAAGAATTAAAAGCTGTTAATCCAAAGCATATTCAAGGAGCGTTAATGCTGGGCGTGGCTTACCTGAATAAAGGCAACAAAGACAAAGCACGCCAGCAGTTTGAACTTGTAAAAACATTAGATAAGGATCCTGCCGTACAATCCACTGCCGATTCTTATTTGAAAGATTTAGATAAATAATTGTTTAACCCGTTCCGCACGTGCGGAACAAAAACCAAAAGCATTATGCCAAGTGGTAAGAAAAGAAAGAAACACAAAATGGCTACTCACAAACGCAAAAAGCGTTTGAGAAAGAACAGACATAAAAAGAAATAAACCTCACCCTAAACTCCTCTCCAAAAGAGAGGAGTTCTAGGTCTAAATTTTAAAGTTTTGAGTAACGAACTTATTATCAGTGCTACTCAGAACGGATGTCGCATAGCCCTTCTTAAAGACAAACAACTTGTAGAGTTTCATGAAGATGAAGGCGGAAGCAAGTTTGTTGTGGGTGATATATACCTGGGTACAGTAAAAAAAGTAGTTCAGGGATTAAATGCAGCGTTTATTGATATCGGGTACGAAAAGGATGCGTTTTTGCATTATCTTGATCTGGGCCCGCAATTCGGTTCGCTTCAAAAATTCACCAAACTGGTAAAATCTAAAAAGATTACCGGGGGCAAGCTGGATAAGTTTCATTTAGAGAAAGAGATCGACAAGCATGGCAAAATAGGCCAGCAACTTTCCAAAAATCAGCTTATTCCGGTACAGGTGGTAAAAGAACCCATCTCTACCAAAGGCCCGCGACTTTCGTGCGAGTTATCTATTGCCGGACGCTACCTTGTATTGGTACCCTTTGGCCATGGTGTAAACGTTTCCAAGCGCATTTCCAGCAGCGAAGAGCGCAAGCGCCTGCAGCGCCTTATCCAATCTATTAAACCCGAAAACTTTGGTGTTATTATCCGCACCGTTGCCGAAGGCAAAGAAGTAGCCGAACTGGATAAAGACCTACGCAGCCTGGTTAAAACCTGGGAAGATGGTGTAGCCCGCCTCATAGACGGCAACCCACGCGATAAGATGATTGGCGAACTAAGCAAAACCTCTTCGGTATTGCGCGATGTGCTCAACGAGTCGTTCGACAATGTGCATGTAGACGACAAAAAGATTTTTGACGAGGTAAGAAGCTACATTCGCAATATCGCCCCCGAAAAAGAAAAGATTGTAAAGCTTTACTCGGGCAAAGCCAAAATTTTTGAGCATTACGGAATTGAAAAACAAATCAAATCTGCATTTGGCCAAACCGTAAGCCTGCGCGGTGGCGGTTATCTGATTATTGAACACACCGAAGCGTTGCACGTTATTGACGTAAACAGCGGCAATAAATCCAACCGCGAAGAGAACCAGGAAACCACGGCTATGTCAGTTAACATTGAAGCGGCCAAAGAAGTAGCGCGCCAGTTACGCTTACGCGATATGGGTGGCATTATTGTGGTGGATTTTATTGATATGCGCAGTGCCGATAACAAGCGTGTGATCTTTAATGCCATGAAGGAAGCTATGGAACTGGATCGCGCCAAGCATACGGTTCTTCCTCTTTCCAAGTTTGGATTAATGCAAATTACCCGCGAGCGTGTACGCCCGCAAATGAATATTGTTACCAAAGAAGTTTGCCCTACCTGCAACGGCACAGGAAGTATTGTAGCCAGTATTTTAATTACCGACCAGATTGAGCAACATTTAGATCACCTTCTTATAAAACAAAACGAAAGCAACCTGGTACTGGCCCTGCACCCGTTCTTATTTGCCTACTACACTAAAGGCATTATTTCTAAACGGGTTAAGTTTTTCTTTAAATACAAAAAGTGGTTAACCCTGGTAAGAGACAGCTCGCTGGGTATTACCGAGTTTCACTTTTTGAATAAAGACGGGGAGGAGATTGAGATTGGTGGCAAGACCGCTACCATAAACGATGAAGACTAAAGCCGGGTTCTCCGGCTTTTTTTCTGTCAACCTGTCACATCTTTACAACTGGCTTGTGTTTTGAAAATATGCTCGTAGAAGAATCTGAATATAAAACCTGACAAAATTTATGGCAACTGTAGCTGAAAAAGGTACCATTTCCATCCATACCGAGAACATCTTTCCCATCATTAAAAAATTCCTGTATTCCGATCACGAAATATTTTTGCGTGAGTTGGTGAGCAACGCAGTAGATGCCACACAAAAATTAAAAAAACTGGCTTCGCTGGGCGAGTTTACCGGAGATCTGGGCGATTTGAAAATCGAAGTAAGCTTCGATAAAAAACTTAAAACCATTACCGTTAGCGATAAGGGGTTGGGTATGACGGCCGATGAAATCAAAAAGTACATCAACCAGATTGCTTTTTCGGGAGCTACCGAGTTTGTAGAAAAATTCAAAGACAAAACCGATGCAAAAGACATCATCGGTAAGTTTGGTTTAGGATTTTACTCAGCTTTTATGGTGGCCGATAAAGTTGAAGTGATTTCAAAATCATTCAAAGAAAATACCGAGGCTGCCCGCTGGGCATGCGATGGCTCTACTGAATTCGAACTTACACCATCCACTAAAGAAAGTCGCGGTACAGATGTTATACTTCACATCAATGCCGACTCAGAAGAGTTTCTGGATGAATTCCGGATTAAAGGCATCCTCGAAAAATACTGCAAGTTTCTTCCGGTAGAAATCAAATTCGGAACAAAAGAAGATAGTGTGGAGGATGGTGTTGATAAGGATGATAAACCCAAGTACAAAACCGTTACCAGCGATCGCATCATCAACAACACAGAACCCATCTGGACGAAAACTCCGCTGGAACTAAAAGATGAAGATTACCTGAAGTTTTATAAAGAACTATATCCGTTTAGCGAAGACCCATTATTCTGGATTCATCTCAATGTAGATTATCCGTTTAATCTTACGGGAGTTCTGTATTTTCCTAAAATCAAAAATGATTTTGAAATTCAGCGTAACAAAATTCAACTCTACTCGCGCCAGGTATTTATTACCGATGAAGTGAAGGATGTTGTGCCCGATTTCCTAATGCTACTACATGGCGTGCTGGATTCGCCCGATATTCCGCTAAACGTATCGCGCAGCTATTTACAAAGCGATGCCAACGTAAAAAAGATCAGCGCGCACATTACCAAAAAAGTGGCCGATAAGCTGGTTGATATGTTCATTAAAGACCGGGCCGAGTTTGAAAAGAAGTGGGACGATATTAGCGTGTTTGTGAAGTATGGCATCATAAGCGATGAGAAGTTTTACGAAAAAGCAAAGGAGTTTGCATTACTGAAAAATACAGACGGCAAGTACTTTACCTTTAAAGAATACGAAGAAAAAGTAAAACCTAACCAAACCGATAAAGACAAAAACGTAGTGTACTTATACACTACCGATGTGGCCAAGCAACATGCCTTTATTGAGAGTGCAAAAAACCGCTCATACGATGTACTGGTGTTAAATGGAATGTTGGATAGTCATTTCATCAATCACTTAGAGCAGAAGCTGGAAAAGACTCAGCTAAAGCGTGTGGATAGCGAAACCATCGATAAGCTGATTGCCAAAGATGAAAAGGTAGCCAGTGTATTAAGCAAAGAAGAAGAAGAATCCGTAAAGAAAATTTTTGAAACCGCTATTAATAACACCAATATGACCCTGGCGGTAGAATCGCTTGCGCCAGACGATCTGCCCGTTACTATTACTATGAGCGAGTGGATGCGCAGAATGAAAGACATGCAAAAGACCGGAGGTGGGGGTGGCATGTATAGTTTTATGGGGGCCATGCCCGATACCTATAATGTAGCTATTAACGGTAACCATGCATTAATTCAAAAGATTCTGAAAGCCGAAACAGAAGACCAGAAAACCAAACTTGCCAAGCAGGTTTACGATCTTGCCTTACTTTCGCAAAATCTGCTTACCGGGGCCGACTTAACTAATTTTATTAAGAGAAGCGTGGAGTTGGTGGGGTAGTTTCAGAATTAGCAGCCTTAAAATAAAATTTGCCTAACTTCGTTTTATCATTCCGATGAAACGAAGTTTTTTATTTATCGCAACATTAATGGGTACCGCAGCCTGGGCCCAGGTAAAACCCAATGTGCAAGAAGGCCAGTTTACCTTTGATACCGACAAGCCTTTTACACTTTTGGAATTAGACCAGAACGAAGAGCCTATTCCTACCAAAAAGAAAAAGCCTAAACGTAAAGTCTATTATGGTATTAAAACCAAAAAGGCATTTACCCGCAAGGGCTTTGGCGATAAGATGACAGTGGAGTTGTTCTATGTGCTGAAAAAACCGGCCACACCAACCGGCTTTGCCCGCGATGTATACTGGTACGATTTTACCCGTAAAGAATTACGTAAAACAAGTATATCGGCCTTTGATGTGAAGAAAGGCGTGCTGGCGCATGGGCCTTATAAAAGAATGGTGGGTGAAAATGTAATTGAGGAGGGGATTTTTTTTAAAGGAACCCGGCACGGCCGGTGGATGAGGTACGACAGGCAAGATCTGGTAGAAGACAAAGAGAAATACTACAAAGGCTGGCCGAAGGAATCGCTGGTAACGTACTATGATCCAATCGAAAGAAAAAAATTAAAGGAAATTACTCCTATTGAGTATGGCGAAAAAGAAGGGTACTACTATTACTTTCACGAAAACGGGCAGATAGCCGTGCAGGGCGAATATCATTGGGGCGAACGTGTAAATGATTGGATTGAAAACTATCCCAGCGGAAAACGCAAACGCATTATTGCTTACCCGAAAGAAGCTTTCGAAAAAGAAATCCATCCTTATGTACGCAAAGAATGGGACGAGAAAGGAAAAGAAATCTACTCGAAATAATTCTTACTCGCTCTCAATAAAACGCGTCTTCAAAGTGTTTAATATCGGGCACACCATGCCGCATTGTTATAGCCACAACATCGTACCGCACATTGCCATTGTAGTTATTTTCGAAGGTGTATTGTTCAGCACCATACACAATGTTTTTAGCTTTCTGATAATCCACAAATTCTTCAGGGTAACCAAAGGCATTGCTCGATCTCATTTTTACCTCAACAAAAACCAGCCAGCCCGCTTTGCGTACAATCAAATCAATCTCTGAACGCTTGTAGCGAAAGTTGCGCTGCACAATCTCATACCCTGCTTTTTCCAGAAATGCAGCCGCCAGGTCTTCTCCTTCTTTCCCTTTCTTAATATTGTCTGTCATTGTGTTATCTGGTTTATTACCGCGCATCATTAATCTCAATCCAATAGCCATCGGGATCTTTAAGGAATATGGAAAGAAACCTTTTCATGGCTGAACAATGTTATTAAACTAAGAAAACAAATAAAGGCGATACCCCATCAATTGGATTCATTTTATGGCTCAGGGTAATCTCTTACCTTTGTCCATAAGGTACGCAAGAAAATGAAGAAACTGATAGAAGGCTTTACCCTGCAACTTGCCCACGCATTAAAAATAGGGCAATCGGTAGACCTGGTTAGGCCGGGAAGTGACATCCGCAATATTCTTATTACTGGTATGGGAGCTTCGGGTATTGGCGCTAATCTGGTAGAATCGCTAACCTTTGGGCGTGTGCCCATTCCTATTACCGTGTGTAAAGGGTACAATATTCCACAGTTTGTTAGCCCGCATACGTTGTTCATTGCCTGTTCGTACAGTGGCGATACAGAAGAAACAATAGCGGCTGTTCAGAAAGCTATGCTCAAGCGGGCCCATATTATTTGTATTACCTCTGGGGGTAAGTTGTTTGAACTGGCTAAAGAGTATAACCTGTACTGGGTTCAGATTCCGGGTGAAACGAAAACCCCTCGTGGCAACCTGGGGTATATGATGATCTCGTTGCTGTATGCCCTTTACCACACCAACCTGATTGGAGCTGCCTTTATAAAAGAAACCGAAAACGCAATAGAACATCTTAACCGGTGCGAAAAAGCTATACAATCAGAGGCAGAACTAATTGCCAAAAAACTGAAAGGAAAATTACCCATTATCTATTGCGATGAAAGGCTTAGGGCAATGGCAATTCGCTTTCAAAACCAGATTAATGAAAACGCCAAACAACTGGCGCATGTAAACACCTTCCCGGAAATGAACCACAACGAAATTGCCGGATGGCAGTTTCCGGAAAACGTTTTGCAGCAGACACAGGTTATCTATTTGTATTCCGACCACGACCATCAACGCGTGGAGAAACGGATGGAAATCTGCAGGCCGGTTTTTGAAAAGCGCTCTAATACGATTATTGATATTGTGGCCGAAGGCGCTTCGTTATTAGAGCAGTATTACTATCTTATACATCTTACCGATTGGATATCGTTCTATCTGGCCAACGAAAACGGTGTAGAAGCTGGGCCGCTGGAAGCTATTGAGCGTGTAAAAGAAGAATTAGGTCGGTTAAAGTAAAAAACAGTTGAAGAGATTAAAATTCAAGTTTGTTACCTTTATATCATGAATTGGCGCGAACGTATTACATCAGACAAAGACATTCTGGCCGGAAAACCAGTAATTAAAGGTACACGATTATCCGTTGAGTTTCTTTTGGGATTATTTGCCAATGGATGGACGGAAACAAAAGTGTTGGAAAACTATCCGTCTCTTAATAAGGAAGACCTGCAGGCCGTTTTTGCTTTTGCTCAGGATGGGGTAAAAGAGGGGCTCATTTTTGATCATAAAATATCAGTATGATAAAACGGCTTGCTGATGAAAATTTTCCCAGCGCAAGCATTGATGTTTTAACCCTTTCAGGATTCGATACACGAAGTGTTCTGAAACAAAACCCGGGTATATCCGACAAGGAAATTGTAGTGCTGGCAAATCAGGAAAATCGGCTCATTCTTACTTTTGATCGCGATTTTGGTCAGTTGATTTTTAAAGAGGGTGTGTTGCTGAAAATGGCATATTTTATTTCCGGTTACAAAAATTTGAAGCCACTACTCCAGCTCATCTTGTAATTGAAATACTCAACAGTAAACTGTTTGATTTCCGGAGATCAATTACGGTTATAGAAGAAAACTTTATACGGCAAACAAAATTTTGAACACTACTCTCAACAAAAAAACCAAATTCATTGACCTGGGCCTTATGGATTACAAACAAGCCTGGGATTACCAAACCAACTTGTTTCAATCTATACTGGACATTAAGGCCCTTAATCGAAACTCGGGCGACCAGCAAATAACTCCTAATTACCTGCTCTTCTGTGAACATCCACACGTATATACCCTTGGTAAAAGTGGCAATGAACAAAACCTGCTGGTAAAAAAGGAAGAACTAAACACCGTTGCCGCAACCTATTATCACATCAATCGCGGAGGTGATATTACCTATCATGGTCCGGGACAGATTGTAGTTTATCCGATTATCGATCTGGAAAATTTCTTTACCGACATTCATAAGTATATGCGCCTGTTGGAAGAAGCGGTTATTCAAACTTTAAAAGAATTCGCTATTCAGGCTGGCCGTATTAAGAGCCTTACCGGGGTGTGGATTGACTCTGAAAATGAAAAGAATGCCCGCAAAATTTGCGCATTGGGGGTAAAAACCAGCCGCTGGGTAACCATGCATGGATTAGCATTTAATGTAAACGCAAGCCTGGATTACTTCACCAACATTGTGCCTTGCGGGATTGCCGATAAAACCGTTACATCATTACAAAAGGAGATGGGCGGCCCACAGGACATTGAGCGGGTGAAAAAAATTCTGAAAGAAAAGCTAATCTCACTTTTTGAAATGGAGCTGATCAACTAAAGCCAACTACTTATCCGGCATAACCGTGAAAAGCGGATATGCCCGTTATTGATAACCCTATGAAAAAAGATATAGAAATACCGGAAGTAAAGAGTGTTACGGTTGCGATAACGCGAGAAAAGAACATCCTGAACCAGGATGAATGGCGTGTGTATTTGATTAACAACAACCCTTTCGCAATAGAAAACACGCTGGTAGCCAGTAAAGGCTATGGCGAAAAGGAAGGCGAAACCCAACGCACATCAACCTTGCGCCATTTTCTGGAAACGGTGCCCGCCAATGGAGCCGTGCTGGTTGAACCGCTGGACGAAAAACTCTTTCATCTTAATAATGAATATTGGGTAAGCTATTACATTGGCAACCAGATTTACGACCGCAGGTTTGTATTCGTGCCCGATTCTATTTCCGAAGCCAACCTTACATTTATTAAAGAATTAAACAAAGAAGGTGTGCTACATTCTTAACAGCCATTACTTTAATGTGTATCTTTAAAAAGAAATAACACCGGTATGCAGGCCGAACTTAAAGACATTTTATTTCTGGACATTGAAACCGTTCGATGTGTAAATAAATACGCAACTCTCAATGAGCGACTCAAAACCCAATGGGCACGCAAAGCAAATTTTTTTAAACAGGAAGAAGGCCAAACAGATGAAGACCTGTTTTATGATAAAGCGGGAATTTATTCTGAGTTCGGAAAAATCATTGTAATAGCTATTGCCAGGTTTGCGGAACAAAACGGAGTATTAAGTTTACGCACACGCTATTTTGCTGATGACGATGAGAAAAAAGTATTAACTGAATTTCGCGATACACTTGAGAAGCTGGGGCCAGCCACACGGCTCTGCGCACATAATGGTAAAGAATTTGATTTTCCCTACATCTGCCGAAGAGCATTGGTAAATGGGTTGCCCATTCCGTCTGTGTTGAATGTGGCCGGCAAAAAACCCTGGGAAGTAAACCATTTGGATACAATGGAGATGTGGAAATTTGGTGATTACAAACACTACACCTCGCTCGATTTGCTAACCGCTATATTCAATATTCCAACCAGCAAGGGCGTTATGGATGGCTCTATGGTAAGTAATGTGTATTATCAGCAAGGCGATTTGAAAAAAATTGCTGAATACTGCGTGGGCGATGCGGTGGCTGTAGCACAATTGTATTTGCGAATGAAAGGGCATCCCATCCTGGATTTAAGCCAGATTGTAAACACCTGAACAAGCAGCCTCTCAAAACAAGTATTATTAAAACTAATAGACGGAATGAAACGAGTTGTAAACGGATACTAATCTCTGTGAACTCCTCCGTGTTTTCCGCATTAAAAGAATGAGTAAAAAGAAATTTAAAGAAAAAAAAGACAAGCGCGATAAGAAAGAACGTGGCGGCTTGTATTCTGCCCTCACCCGGTTTCTGCAAGAAGCCGAAGGTAAAAGTTATAGCGTTCAACAATTGGTTAAAAAACTAAGCCTTAAAAAGAAATCATTAATTGAAGATCTTTATAAACTACTGGATGTACTTGAAATAGAAGGAAAGGTTGAGCAGACCAACTCAGGCCAGTATAAAAGTACCCGCAAGAGCCTTGGCGCTGGTATTACTGGTGTGGTCGATCATGTTAACCCGCGCTTTGCTTATATCACTACAGGCGAAGGGGGAAGAAAGGATATTTACATCCGGTCGTCCGATCTGGCCACAGCCATACATGGCGATACCGTTGAGGTAGAGGTTTACAAAAAGCGGATGGGCGAGCACCCCGAGGGTAAAGTTACCGCAGTTATTAAACGCGGGCGCAGCAGGTATGTGGGCCGTATTGAACTTTCGCGCAACTTTGGTTTTGTAGTGCCCGACTTCAAAAAAATATATCAGGATTTTTTTATTTATCCCGAAAACCTGAATGGCGCTGTTGCAAACGACAAGGTTCTGTTTGAGGTGGTAAAATGGGGCGAACGCGATAAAAGCCCCGAAGCAAAGGTGGTAGAGATACTGGGTAAAACCGGAGAGAACGAAGCGGAGATTCATTCTATTATGGCCGAGTTCGAATTACCGTTCCGTTTCCCCGAAAACGTATTGAAAGAATCTGAAAAAATTAGTGAAGGAATTACCCCGGAAGAAGTTAAAAAACGAAAAGACTTTCGTGATGTGCTAACGTTTACTATCGATCCGGAAGATGCCAAAGATTTTGACGATGCTATCTCTTTCCGCAAACTGGAAAACGGCAACTATGAAATTGGTGTACACATTGCCGATGTAACACATTATGTACAGCCGGGTACATTATTAGATGAAGATGCCTTTGATCGTGCCACCTCGGTTTACCTGGTGGATCGCACAGTGCCCATGTTACCGGAGCGTTTATCAAATGCCCTTTGTTCACTGCGCCCGCACGAAGACAAACTAACCTTTGCGGCTGTGTTTGAAATGGACATAAAGGGCAAAATTCATAAAGAATGGTTTGGTCGCACGGTAATTCATTCCAATCATCGGTTTACGTACGAGCAGGCCCAGGAAGTAATAGAAACCGGCAACGGAACTTTTGCTGAAGAATTGAAAACTCTAAATGAGCTGCACCACATACTTCGCAAAGAAAGATTTAAGAAAGGGGCAGTGAATTTTGAAACCACAGAAGTAAAATTCAAACTGGACGAAAAAGGCAAGCCATTGGCAGTAGTGCCGAAGGTGCGGAAAGATGCGCACAAGTTGATAGAGGAATTTATGTTGCTGGCCAATCGTGCCGTGGCTACATACGTGTTCAAAATGAAAAAGGGTGAAGATAAAAATACGTTTGTGTACCGCACACACGATTTACCCGATCAGGAAAAGGTGGAAGACTTCGCACGCTTTGCCAAACAGTTTGGCCATCAATTACAATTGGAAAGCAATTCGATCTCGCGTTCGCTGAACAAGCTGATGGATACCATTGAAGGCAAGCCCGAACAAAATGTACTACAATCATTGGCCGTGCGCGCCATGGCAAAGGCAAAATATACAACCGATGCAAAGGGGCATTTTGGGCTGGCCTTTGATCATTACACTCACTTTACCTCCCCTATCCGCAGGTATCCGGATATGATGGTGCACCGCTTGTTGCAACATTACCTCGACAATGAAAAATCGGTTAACAAAAAACAATACGAAGAAAAATGCATTCATTCATCCGAACGGGAAAAACGCGCAGCCGATGCTGAGCGGGCCTCCATTAAATACAAACAGGTGGAGTTTATGAGCCTGGCCGAAAACAAAGCGTACGATGGCATTATTACCGGAGTTACCGATTTTGGTGTGTTTGTAGAAATTACTGAAACCAAATGCGAAGGCATGGTGCGTATGGCCGACATGAAAGATGATTTTTACGAGTTTGACGAAAAAAACTATCGTGTGATTGGGAGACGCAGAAAGAAAATTTACAGGCTTGGCGATACGGTACAGGTATGGATTAAAAAGACAGATGTAGATCGAAGGATGATAGATCTGACTTTTGAAACCAAGTCGGTTTACTCATTGGATGATTTTTAAATCAGGCGCGATGTTCACAATCAAAGAGATTCTCCAACTCATAGAAGCGGAAATCAAAAATCAGCCTTTTGGCACTCAGCCCAAATCGTTATACGAGCCTATCCGCTACATAATGGCGCTGGGCGGAAAAAGAATACGCCCGCTATTAACTACGTTAGCTTATTCGCTTTATAAAAACGATTCTGAAAAAATTATAAAATATGCAGCCGCTGTTGAGGCCTTTCACAACTTCACTCTGATGCATGACGATATTATGGACAATGCTCCATTGCGCAGAGGCAAAGCTACTGTACATGAGAAGTGGAATACCAATACAGCAATTCTTTCGGGCGATGTAATGCTGGTTAAAGTGTACGATCTTTTCCTGGATCTGGATAAAGATATTCTGCCAACCGTTCTTTCCTTGTTTAATAAATGCGCAGCTGAAGTGTGCGAAGGACAACAGTGGGACATGGATTTTGAACTCAAAAACAATGTTACCGAAGCACAATACATTGAGATGATACGGCTTAAAACAGCTGTTCTGCTCGGGTTTAGTTTAGAGTTGGGGGCTTTATTGGCTCATGCTCCGGAAAAAGAACGTATTGCGTTACGCGAATTTGGAACATTGGTGGGAATTGGATTTCAATTAAAAGATGATTTGCTGGATGTGTATGCCGACAAGAAAAAATTCGGGAAGCAAGTGGGGGGTGATATTGTAGCCAATAAGAAAACGTATCTTTTAATTAAAGCCAGAGAAAAGGCAAGAGGCAACATCAAACGCGAACTCGATTTTTGGTTGAATGCAAAAAAATTCAACAAACAGAAAAAGGTTAAAGCGGTTACGGCTATTTACGATCAGCTTAACATTGGTATTCTGGCAGAGCAAAAAATTGAAGAATGCTTTTCCAAAGGCTTTGAAAAACTGCATGTATTACCCGATTCCATTCCAAAACAAACCCTGATACGGTTTACTCAGGAATTAATCAACCGGCAGTCGTAATAGCGTCATACACCATCAAGGTGTAAGATGCTATTACTACCTTACTTTCGTTTATAAAATAATAGTCGTGCGCGCTCGTGTGTAGTGGATTCGCTCAGCGTGTAATACCCCGATCCATCGCGCTTCCAGGCAATGGATTCTCCCTGCTTTTCAGGCTTGTATTTCAATTCGAGTGGCGTTTGGCTAAGCAAATCAGCAATTGGTTCTGAACCTTTTCTTTTCCAATAAAAAATGTGATCGTAATTTTTCAATAGTACCTCGCTACCGTCTGCCGAGATATCAGCTGCTACGGTAAGATTGTACGGCATTTTAATTTTAAGTTCTGCTGTTAATGTATCTCCCGATTTCCACGTGTTAGAGAATAAATATAGCCTTACAGAGTCTTCGCGTTTGGAAACAATAAACATGTTGGAAGAAATCGGGTCGATCATTAACGTCTCCGAATCGCGGGGGCCATCTGGTAATTGTATAAATAACGTGTCAAAATTTTCAATCCGTTTATTTTCAATACCCGTTGGTTCTTCCAGGCGGTAAATAATTTTAAACTGATGTTGACCTTTATTATCACCAATGTCGCCAACATATACATAGGTCTTGTCAGGATCGGGCCCGGGCCCCAATGTAATATCTTCCCAATCGCGGTTACTTACATTGCCCAGAGGCATGGTGGCAGTAATATGGGCGGTTGAATCTATCAGAAATAATTCCGCACTATTTCCACTGTCGTTGTGTGTCCAGAAGTAACCCGGGTGTGCAGCACTTGCTACCAATCCTGAAGCTTCCTCCAGTTTCATATCTACCGTACCTTGTTCTTCTGCAGAAGAAAATTGATCAGAAATTTTACTTCCCGAACAGGCTGTAAGCAAACATAGGCCTGCTGTCCATAGTCGAATCATACCTAAATAAAATTAAAGATTATTGAATGGGCAGGCCGGCATCTTTCCAGGCGCGAATTCCTCCATCTAATTCAAATACACTGTATCCCTTTTGTCTTAAAATATTAGCTGCTTTTGCGCTTCGTCCTCCCGCTGCACAATAAACAAAAATTGGTTTTTGCTCAAGCGAACCAAGCTTGTTGGCAAAGTTTTCATCAAATACAATATTGGTTGCTCCGGCCAACGCTCCGCTACCAACCTCTTCTTCGGTGCGTACATCAAGCACAATTGCATTTTCTGTGGCCTCCAGTTTTGTCTTAAAATCCTGGGGCGCCAGTAAGTCGGGGCTTTTTTCACTACATCCGATCAGCAACACAAAAACCAGTAATTTTTTCATAGGTTATTCTTAGCCCTGCAAGGTATAAACTTTGAAACTTAAATAAGTGTACCTCCAAAAAATTCATTCGGTCACCTATAAACAGCATCAATTAAAGAGCAACCGAGCAAGGTGATATTATCCGTACTAATACGTTACTTTTGCAGGATTGATTTAATTCTGTGACCCAGCAACAAGATTTACCGGAAGATGATGAAGATGATTTGTTTGAACATCATCGCATTGTGGCCGATGCCAACCAGGGCCTGATCCGTATTGATAAATTTTTGATGGACCGGTTACCCAATGTAACCCGTACCAAAATTCAGGCGGGTATTCATGACGGGTTTGTGAAGGTGAATGATAAACCCATTAAGCCCAATTATAAAATACATCCGCACGATGTGATAACGGTATCACTACCCGAACCCCCGCGCGATACCGATGTAGTGGCAGAAAACATTGCGCTCAATATCGTTTTTGAAGATGAGCATGTGTTGGTTGTAAACAAAGCTGCCGGCATGGTAGTGCATCCGGCTTATCAAAACTGGAGTGGTACGCTGGTAAATGCCCTTACCTGGCATTTTCAAAATCTGCCCGAAATGAAAGGCAATGAAGGCCGGCCCGGCCTTGTGCATCGCATTGATAAAGACACTTCGGGCCTGTTGGTAATTGCCAAAACCGAGCTGGCTATGAACTCACTGGCCAAACAATTTTTTGATCATAGCATTGAGCGAACGTATCAAGCCATTGTGTGGGGCATACCCGATCCGCCACAAGGCACCATTAATGTGCACGTAGGTCGCAGTTTAAAAGACAGGCGCGTAACAGTTGCATTTCCGGAAGGGGACTTTGGAAGGCATGCCATTACACATTACAAATTATTAAAAGACCTGCGCTACGTCTCATTGATAGAATGTAAACTGGAAACAGGGCGCACGCACCAAATACGCGCACACTTGCGCTATCTCGGCCATCCACTGTTTAACGATGCCATGTATGGCGGAAGCGATATTATTAAAGGAACGGTTTTTTCTAAATACAAACAGTTTATTGATAACTGCTTTAAGATTATTCCCAGGCAGGCATTACATGCCAAAACCTTGGGCTTTATACACCCGGTTAGCAATCAGTTTATGCAATTCGATTCTGAGTTGCCAGCTGATTTTGTTGAGGTGATTGAGAAGTGGGAGAATTATGTGAAGTATAATTGAGCACTTTAGTGGACAGGACCCCAATATCGAAACTTGCTCTTAAACGTAGGGCTTGATGGATTCGTCAATGCGCGTCTATTAAACAATAGTAGCCTCCTTTTATCGATTGTTACTATTAAAAGTACATAAGAAGAATGACCACTCTGATTATCAAATTTTAGTTTGTGAATAGAGTTTTCTATACTGATTTTATTTTCCTCAGGCAGCACCTCGTAGTCAATCAATTCGTTATTAGCAGAAATTTGTGCCCACACCCAAACCGTTCCTTGTTTATTACTTCCCTTCAAGGCCTTGCCGATCTCGTTTAAAAAAATATCAACACCTGATATATATGGCATTTTTATAAGCTCATTTGTTTGAGAATTGTAATAATGATTGAAGAAATTCTTTGTATCCGGATAAAATTCAGGAAACAAATCTTTATGCAGTTTTTTAATGGTGTCTTGTAGCGGGATTCCCATCTTATCCATAAGATATTGTGCATTGTAAAAGTTTCCACTTAAAAGATGGTAACTAACTGAATCCATTGAAGAAAATTTAGGGAAAGAATTTCTTTCAAACAGAAGAATTTCAAATTGCTCCTTTCCCCCTGGTTCACTCACATAAAAAAATCGTGGTTCCTCTTTACTTATAGCCAAGTAATACTTATTCCCTTGTATCGTTTCTTCAACAAGTACGTTATCAAACATGTCCACAATTTTGATAACAAATTGTTTTACCTTTATGTCTTCATTATAAAAATCACCACAGCGATTAAATCCGGTGTTATAGGACCAGGAGATCAACAAACTTCCCTGTGAGCATTTTTCTCCAAAGTCAAACTTGTATTTCTGACAAGGAAATGCAACGGTCAGTTCGGCCATCAAAATTAATCCTATTGTATGTAACAAGCGCATGGTTAAAAATACTCATGAAAAGTTATAAGTAGGTCAACCTGTCCTAACAATTCGGTAATCTAAAATTTCAAGAGGGAAGAATATTCTATCAGGTGCGTATGAGCCACCTGTGATGCGGTGAAGTGCAGTTGGGTTACACAGCTAACCGCAGCTTCTTACCATTTTCCTGGCGCAATGCCTTTCGGATTTCCTTCATCGCTTCTTTCTTGAAGCTTTTGTAATCCGAAGTTTTTTCCGGCTGGTTAAGAATGCCCTTAATGTAGTTGAGCACCTCTTCCATTTGCACCTTGTCCATAGTATCCAGACTTTGCAGGATAGCCAGTTTTGGTGACTGTAACATACAAGTAGTGGTTGTTGTTAGTACAAATAACGTAAATTAATACCCTGTGGTTCAACAGGTAAGCCAGTAATTAACTTAATGTTAACCTGTGGCTAACACCCCCCCCTTAAATTCTGCCAAAAAGAGGGTTTATCCCAGGTCTTTCAGGGCTGCTACAAAAGCATCAAGTTCTTTTGTAGTGGTGTAAACATTTGGCGTAATGCGGCAACCGTGTACCCCTGCTCCATCAATAGCTACCGTGTAGATTTTGTATTTCTTAAACAGTGTGTCTGCCAGCTCCTGCGGTTTCATTCCCTTTACCCCTACGTTGCCAATACCGGCATGGCGTTTCGTGTCCTCAGGGGTATTTACCTGTATGTGCGAAAGATTACGCACCTGGCTGGTCCAATAGGTTTGAAGATATCGCAATCGCTCCTCCTTACGGTCGCGGCCAATTTTCAAATAAAAATCTATGGCGTTGGCTATCGCCAGATCGGTATATACCGGGTGTGTTCCGGTTTGATTTAAGCTGTATATATCGTTTGCGTTTGGATTACCAGAAGCCAGCAATGGCCAAACATTGGCAGCCTTGCCTTTCTTTACATACAAGATACCTGCCCCAAGTGGTACACTTAACCACTTGTGCAGGCTTGCCCCATAATAATCGCATCCTAAATCAGGAATAGAAAAATTAAGATGGGCAAATGCATGGGCTCCATCCACCATTACCTCAACGCCCTTTGAATGGGCCATGTCGCAGATTTTTCGAACCGGTAAAATATGGCCTGTAATATTAATCATGTGGCAAACCATCAACAGTTTTGTCTTTGGCGTAATGGCACGCTCATAAAGTTTTACAATCTCTTCATCGGATTTTGGATGATTAGGGACTGAAACAATTTTGTTTACCACACCATGCTTCTTCTCCATTAGTTTAAAATGGTTCAGCATAGAGCCATAATCTTGTTCGGCCATCACGGCCTCATCACCCGCCTTCCAATGCATACCCCCAATTATCATATCTAATGATTCGGTTGTGTTTCGGGTAATGATCAATTCTTCTGTTGAACAACCTGCCAGCTCAGCAAGCTTAGCAGCCATTTTTTTCTTATTGTCCCACTGCACGGTACGCATGTAGTACGAGCCCTGGTAATTTATTTCGCGTACGTGATTAATGTAGTGCTCCAGCGTTTCCTGCGGCAGAAAACAATAATATCCGTTTTCCAGATTAATGTAATCTGGTTTTAGTTTATAACTACCCCGTATAGTTTCCCAAAAATCCTCATCACCAGCCACCTCTACAGCCGAGAGGTGCGATGTGCTCTCGTTTGCTTTAGCCAGCGCATCCCACACGGGTAATCCGCTAAGTGAAAGTAACCCCAGGTTTCTGAGAAAGGTACGCTTGTCCATCGTTTTAGTGATTTAACAAACCAAAGCTAACCAACAATTTATTCTTTGTGTAGTTTTCGTTTCTTTGCATCGTTAAAATTTACACGAAAATGAAATTTCTGATTTTACCCCTATTGTTTTGCAGTGCTTTGGTACATGCTCAATCTAAAAAGGAACTGGTAGCCAAAACAAAATTGCTTGCTGCCGAAGTTGAATTATTAAAAGCACAGATTGAAGATCTTAAAAAAGACAAGGGGGCCGATCTGAGCGACCCTCACAAAAAGGCAAGCTACGCGTTGGGTGTGCTGGTTTCTAAAAACCTTAAAATGCAGGGAGGCGATTCGCTCGATTATGAATCGTTAACCATTGGCATAGGCGATGTGTTTACTAACGACTCGTTGCAATTGCAGCCACAAGATGCCGCTATGTTTGTGCAGGTATATATGCAACAAGCTATGGAAGCTAAAATTGCAAAAGCCAAAGCAGAAGGCCTTGCCTTTCTGGCCGAAAATAAAACTAAAGCGGGTGTAACCGAAACCCCAAGTGGCTTGCAATACAAAGTCATTTCACCGGGTACTGGAAAAAAAGCAACTGCAACCAGCCAGGTAACGGTACACTATACTGGCAAATTAATTGACGGAACTCCTTTTGATAGTTCGGTTGAACGGGGTGAGCCTGCAACTTTTGGTGTAAACGAAGTTATTGGTGGCTGGACAGAGGCTTTGCAATTGATGCGGGAAGGAGATAAGTGGATGCTGTATATTCCTTCTGAACTAGGCTATGGAGAACAAGGCGGGGGTCAGATTCCTCCCAACTCGGTTTTAGTGTTTGAAGTGGAGTTGATTAAAGTGAATTAGAAAATGGCAAGGCGTTCATGTACCTTTTAAAGGATCTGAACGCCTCTTTCAAATTGCTTCATGTAACCTGTACAATTGCCTTTCCTAAAACTTTTCTATCCATAAGGGCTTGCAGGGCTTGCGGAGCTTCGGGCAGCGAATACGTTTTGTAAATCTCTTGTTTAATTTTTCCTTCGGCCAACCATGCTATTAACTGTTTAATGTTGGTTGCGTTTTGCATTGGTTCTTTCGCGGCAAAGCCACTCCAAAAAACACCTATAACAGATGCTCCTTTTAATAATGGAACATTTGCAGGAAAGGCTGGTATAGTTCCCGAAGCAAAACCCACTACCAGATATCGCCCACGCCATGCCATGCTTCGTAAGGCGTTTTCGGCAAGCGCACCTCCTGCCGGATCAAAGACTACATTTACGCCTGCACCATTTGTTATCTCCTTTACCAATTCTCTCAGATTGTGGGTTGCATAGTTGATTAAAGAATCGGCTCCTTTTTGGTTGCACAGATTTAATTTTTCATCTGTTGAAGCTGCCGCTATAACAGTGGCCCCCATAAGTTTGCCTAACTCAAGCGCGGCCAGGCCCACCCCGCCCGCTGCCCCCAGCACTAACAATTTCTCGCCAGGCTTTAGTTGTGCGCGATCTTTTAATGCATGATAGGATGTAGCATAATTGTAAAGCGTTGCTGCTGCCAGCTTAAGATCAATGTTTGCAGACAACACAAACACATGTGTCGATTTTATGGCAGCAAATTCTGCAAAGCCGCCCCATCTGCATATACCCGCTACACGATCGCCTGGTTTTACATGTATAACTTCTTTGCCTACAGCCGTTACTATTCCGGTTATTTCGCTTCCAGGCGTAAAAGGAAGGGGTGCTTTAAATTGATATTTATTCTGAATGATAAGTGTATCCGGAAAGTTTACTCCGCAATACAAAACTTTTACCAACACTTCGTCTGGTTCTATCGTGGGTGTAGCCACTTCCTCAACCTGTAGGGTAAGCGGTAATCCGTATTCACGACAAATCAATGCCTTCACGCTGCGTAACGTTGATCGTAAAGTTACGTGCTATTTCTTGAAAAGCTTGCCCAGAATTCCTGTTTGGGGCTTGTTCAATTTATCCATGGCCGTGCGCAAGTGTACCAGAAAGGCATCATTCTTTAGAATATGATCGGCTACTTTCAATTTTTTTGTCTTTACTTTCAGGTTCTCATCATTCAATCCGGTAATGTAAATAACAGGCACACCGGATTGCTTTTTGCGAATTTCTTTCAGGTAGTCCAGTCCGGTTTTATCAGGAGCATTCGTAAACAAGTGATCCAGAATAATCAGATAGGGTTTGGTCTGGTCTAATGCAGCAATCCCTTCGGGCCCCGATTGAAACACACGCGTTTCAAAATCCGGCATTTGTTTAAAATGCCCTTTCATAAAATTCAGATACACGGGGTCGTCATCAATTATAAAAACCAACTTTTTCATGGGGTAAATATATTGGGCATTATTCATCTATGAAAAATCCGGGCAGCAAAAAAAGCAATAGTGTACCTTTTGCATCAAAATTTCAATAAATGGTTAATAGAACGGACTCTGTATAACCCTTTGTTTATTGACTTGCTTACTACACCAACCCTCTTTTAAAACCACCAATCCAAAAAGAAAATACCCATTAGAATAGCAATTATTAGAATAATGGCTATCCACTTTACGGTTGGGTCTGTTTTTGGAAATTCATATTTGCAGATAGGGCATGTTTTGCAGTTGGCCTCTATCATCATAGCACAAGATGGACACTCGCGTTTTTTCATGCGCAGCCTGTTTATTGTTTACTGTAGCACGCCTTGCTTGTGTGTGCAATGGGTGAACGCTTCATCAGGTATTAAGCCACTTTAAGAATTTGCCCACCCAGGTGCGAGGCTGTTTCTCTGGTTTTATCTCCTTTTGTTCCGTGGGCTCGTCATAAATACGGGTAGCTTTAACCGGTTGCGTTGCTTTTAGCTTGCTCAGATAATTAATCCGTTTGCGTTCTTTCTCTTCTTCAATCGCTCTTTTTCTGCGCTCTTCTTTTTCGCGGGCTTCTGCTTCGCGCTGTTGTGCAATAGGATTGCGCCAGTTTTTCTCTGTTCGTTCAACGGGGTTTCTGCGTTTGTCTTTGTGTTCGCGTCTGGGTTTTTGCTCACCCTGGGGAGTTACATCTGTTGCCGGCTCTTCTTTTTTACGAGGGGCAGGCAATTCTATTTTGCCTAACACTTTCAGTCCGGCTAATTCTACTTTAGGCGCACGAATGGTTTCGCTTTCGGCCACATCTTCTGTATTCGATTCTGCAACAGGTTCGGGTTGTGGTTCTTCTTCAACCTCTTCTAGTGCCTCTATAACCTGCCTGGGTTGTATTTCTATTTCTTCTGCCTCCTGATTTTGTGCCGCCATTAATTCGCCCAGGCGTTCGGGCGCAAAATGTAACACGATGTGTTTTACCAAATCATCATTCAGTTTAGCATTTGATCCTTCATCAAAATATTGCTGACTTTTAGCTAACAGGTCAACAATCTGCGAAGGTCTTACTGAGAGTTTTCGGGCTAATTGTCCGAGGCGCATAAAATTCAAATCTGGTTTAGTGCGCAAATATAGCAGGATCGGATTGATCAGCCCCTAAAGGAGAAAGTTTGCCTTACTCTGGCTTTTGCCTCCACTTCTTCTTTTCAGCATGTTGCTTTTTAGATATTAACCGCGCCTGTTTGGCTGCTTTGCCCGGTTTGGTTGGCTTACGAACTTTACGGGGCGCAAAGGCTTTGATAAGCAACTCGTGCAGCTTCGCTATTGTAGCTTCTTTGTTTTGCAGTTGCGACCGGCTTTCCTGCACGGTTATCTGAAGTTCCTCCTCGGCAGTAATACGCGAATGAAGTTTTTTCAAAATCACTTCTTTTACCTCTGCAGTAAGTGCCGACTGGCTCACCTTCCACGAAAGTGTAATGCGCGAGTTTACCTTGTTTACATTTTGCCCTCCCGGACCGCTGCTGCGCGAGGCGCTGAACTGCAACTCGGGCTTTATTTGTTCAAGGATTTGTGAAGCGCTAATGTGCATAGTAAAATAATTAAGTCAAAAATAACAGAATATCGGTTGACCTTACCCCCGGCCCCCCTCCAGAGGAGAGGGGAGTCTTTCAACTATAAATTCAGTTTGCGATTCATCTATAAAAGCCGGACATTCCGAATATGAAACGGTGGTGGTTTATCGTGTTGGTGATTGCGGCCCAGGCAAGTTATGCCAACTCCATTCTTGTGCCGATGGATGAAAACCAGCGCGACCACCTGAAAGCGTATGGCCTTGCCTACTTCACATTAAAAGAAGGAGAACCGGTAGATTGGTTATTAAATTACAGGGGTGGTAGTTTTTTAATTCCGTTTAATAACACGGTATTATCGGAATGTAAAATACGCGGCATTTCGTACGAAGTTATTTCATCGGCTCAAACAAACGCCATCTTAACTGAAATAGCAAAACCCGATGCAAACTTAAATGTGGTGCGGTTAGAAACCGCTCCGCGTGTGGCTGTATATTCGCCCAAAAATGAATTGATTAATGACGAAACTGATGCTGTTATTCTGGTATTGGATTATGCCGAAATACCTTACACCATTATTTACGATGAAGAAATTTTAAAAGATGAGTTAGCTAAATTCGACTGGTTGCATTTGCATCATGAAGACTTTACGGGGCAACACGGCCGGTTTATGCGAAGGGAGTCTGCTATTATACAGGCAAAAATTCAGGAGGAGACCGCAACACGTCTGGGTTTTGCATCCGTAACGGATATGAAGCTGGCTGTTGCCAAACGCATTAAAGGTTTTACTGCCGGTGGTGGTTATCTGTTTGCCATGTGCTCGGGTGCCGAAACATTTGATATTGCTCTTGCCGCAGAAGGCTCGGGTATTTCGTTTAAAGATTTAAGTGGCGATGAAGACTCCATGCTCGATTACTCCAAAACACTTGCGTTCGAAAATTTTTCTTTAGAACCACCCTCCAGCCGAAAATTTTCTGATATTAATTCAAACGGTCCCGATTCTTTTCAGCCTGTATCGTCCTACTTTCAGTTGTTTCAGTTTTCGGCCAAGTGGGATATTGTGCCTTCGCTGCTTACGCAGAATCATGAACATGTGATTAAGGAGTTTAGCGGACAAACTTCTTCATTCAATTCTGCTCTTATAAAACCCAATGCATGGGTACTGGGCGATAACAAACGCGCAGGACGCACACGTTATTTATATGGTGAACTCGGCCGCGGGCATTGGACCTATTACAGCGGACACGACCCAGAAGGAATGCCCGGGTGGCGCAGGGGTAATACCGATTTATCCATGCACCCACACTCACCCGGCTACAGGCTTATTCTTAATAATGTGTTGTTCCCGTCAGCTAAAAAGAAAAAGCAAAAAACATGATATTTAGCCACAAAGGCTCAAAGACACTAAGAGGTTTATTGAACACAAGAGCGTTTGTACCTTCGTGACTTGGTGGCACACAGTTAATAGCTATATGAGAATAATTAAATGGATTCTTTTTGCTTTCTTAGCAATTAGCGTAGGGCTTTATCCGATCATCTACCTGCTTATTAAAGCCCGCTTTGGGTTGTTGTTGTCCAAGTCCGATGAACTACTGACTAATCAACTCTGGAATGTAGCTTTTTACCAACACATTATTTTTGGTGGTATTGCATTACTTACCGGCTGGTCGCAATTCAGTTCAAAACTCAGGCAACGGTATTTAAATACCCATCGCCTGCTCGGCAAAGTATATGTGGTGGTCTGTTTACTTAGTGGCAGTGCTGCACTTTACCTGGCATTTCATGCTACAGGCGGCTGGGTTGCCGGTTTGGGATTTGGTGCATTGGGAACATTTTGGATTTACACTACTGTAAAAGCATTTCTTTCCATCCGTCAAAAGCAAATCACTCAACACCAGGCGTGGATGATTCGCAGTTATGCGCTTACATGGGCAGCGGTAATGCTGCGCATCTATTTGCCGCTCTCGCAGATTGCCCAAATCGATTTTATTGATGCATACCGGGTAATTGCCTGGTTATGCTGGGTGCCCAATCTGTTAGCAGCAGAGTGGATTATTTCGAGAATGCGATTGCCACGTTTTATATAAAACCAAGAACCTCTGCAACGTAGAAGTTTACAGAGTTATTTGATACCTGTAAACAACCGCTCCCATCTTACTTTATCCAGCCACTTGCCATCTTTGTTTACCGAGAACCAGATAAACAACGGCTTACCCAAAATGTGATCTTCCGGTACCAAACCCCAATAGCGCGAGTCGATAGAGTTATCGCGGCTATCGCCCATCATAAAATAATAATCTTGTTGAAAGGTGTAGCTGGTTAAGGATTGTCCGTCAATCTCCAGTTGCCCGTTCGAAATGTTCACTGATTTATGACCTTCATACTTTTCAATAAACTCGCCATAGAAGTTCAACGTAGAATCGTTCACCACTATGGTCATACCTTTTTGAGGAATGGTAAGTGGACCGTAGTTGTTCAACGTCCAGGTACTATTCATCATGGTTGGATAGAGCGGGAAACTACCCTTATCGTCCGAGGCGGATTCAACAGAAACTTTATAAAGAGCAGCGTTAACATCATTTAATTGTTGTTGGGTGAGCAACATGCTATACACAGCTTTGCCATCATTCGTCTTGCCTAAAAACCAGAAGTCTTCACTATCTAATTCCAGCTTCTCCAACGTGCGTGGTTGTAATATTTCTTTGGTAATAACCTGGTAGCGGAACTTCATGCCAGGCGGGTTAACCATTGGTTCGCCATTGATAAATACTTGTTGGTTTTTAATCTGAACTACATCGCCACCAATAGCCACGCATCGTTTTACTAAATACGTTTTAAGATCAACCGGTCTTTCAGTTGGGTCGAGCAAATCTTTGGGTGTATTAAACACTACCGGCTCACCACGTTTTACTTTTCGAAATCCGGGAAGGCGATAGGAAGGAAGTTGAATCCAATCCAGATAAGAAGGAATTTCAGTACCCCAGATTTTCTGATGTGTGAGTGGAACCTGCAAAGGGGTACGCGGTGTGCGTGTTCCATAATGAATTTTACTTACCCACAAATAATCGCCTACCAACAACGAATTCTCCATAGAGCTTGTGGGAATAACAAATGCCTCGGCCAGCGACCAGCGAAACAAAGAGGCTACCACTACGGCAAATACAATAGCCTCGCGCCATTCCTGAAATTTGGTTTTTTTAGCTATGGGTTCAGTTTTCATGAGGGTAGAATTACAAGCTGTTGAACGCAGTGTGCTGCTAAAAGGTTAACACACGGGTTGCATAAATCAGACAGACCCGATCAAAGATCATATTTCGGTTTATACTATATTGCTGTTACTATGGAAAACATACCGGTATATCACGCTTCGGTAATACAGGCGGCCCCTGTTTTTTTCAACAAGGCACAAACCATAGATAAAATTCAAACTCTGGCACGGCAGGCAGCCCAACAGGAAAAGTCGGGATTGATTTTATTTCCTGAGGTATTTATACCGGGATACCCTCGCGGACTAATTTTTGGTACACGCGTAGGCGGGCGTTCGGCCGAAGGCCGCGAGATGTTTTTATCGTACTGGCAAAATGCCATAGAAGTACCCGGGCCAGAGTGTAGCCAGCTTGCCTCGTTGGCAAAAGAAATCAATGCCTGGCTGGTAATTGGCGTAACGGAAAAAGATAAGATTAGCGATACCCTGTATTGCACGCTGCTTTATTTTTCCCCGCAAGGTATGTTGGCGCTAAAGCATCGGAAACTAAAACCAACAGCGGCCGAAAGAATTTTGTGGGGCGAGGGCGATGGAACCGATCTGAATGTATTAGATACACCCATAGGAAAACTGGGGGGCCTTATTTGTTGGGAGAACTACATGCCCCTGGCGCGCACTGCGTTATATCAACAAGGAATAGAAATTTATCTGGCCCCAACTGCCGATTGCCGAAATTCCTGGTTGGCATCATTAGAGCACATTGCTTGTGAAGGCCGTTGTTTTGTATTGGGATGCAACCAAATTCTTAAGGCAGAACTTTATCCGGAATCTCTTCGGAATACGCTGGATATTGCTCACTCCTCGTTACCCAGCACAGGTGGAAGCGTAATTTTTTCCCCGTTAGGCAAAGTATTAGCGGGCCCCTTGTTTGATAACGAAGGGATATTAACTGCAGAAATTGACCATCGCGAAATAGTGAAAGCTAAAATGGACTTTGATGTGATAGGTCACTATGCACGAAATGATGTCTTCGATTTAATCTGGAAGAGGCAAACGCTCAAATAGCTGGATCGAAAAAAATATTTGAGTCGTGCAATTCTTTCAATTTGGTTTCTTAACAACGGGTTTCGGTTTCATAGCAGGCAGAACATTGATTTCGCCTCATTGGTAACCTGAGTGCCGAAAATATTATATGCGCAAAAAAATATCTTCCTGATAGCGATTTAACTTTTCTTCAGACTGGTGTACGTCCAAACGGCTCCGGCTGCATCAACCAATCCGAATAAAACTAATGTGTAAGGAGCCCAGCCTATTACAGCAAACACAATAAACCAAAGTAAAATGGCAGCCCGTGTAAAAACAGAAAGCATTAAAAAGGTGGTGTTATTCTGCGGAGCCATAAACACATAGTACAGCCCAATGTTAAACACAATTACCCCTACTACACGAATCCATACTTCATTGGTTTCGGGCAGTTGAAAGGTGCTGAGCAAAAGATTGGGAACTGCTGTTAATATTAATCCAAGACCGAGCAAATAAAATCCAAAGTAATAAACTGATTTTCCTGCGAGTGTCATAGCGGTAGGGGTTTGTTGATCGAATTTACGAAACTCCTGGCATCTCCCAATAATGCCGATGTCATTCCTTAGGAACGTGAAAGCATTTGAATGGGGGAACGGATTGATCAATTGCAAGGATTCAATTCTTGCTCTGGCGAATTCCGGAATCCCTTTAAGTAAACACAAAATGCTTTTCATAGCCAGACCGCGGGCACTTTGTTGGGATCGCGGTATGGGTTAAAGTTTTGACTAAAGCTACTCAAGATGGGCTACCCAACCGCGATGACATTTTATAGTTGAAGGCGTCAGTCTATGGAATGTCATTCCGGAGGAGCGTGAAAACATTTGAATGTGAAAACGGATTGATCAATTGCACAGGATTCAACTCTTGCTCTGGCGAATTCCGGAATCCCCAGCAGTTCCAATGAAAACCTTGTCATAGCCTCTTCACCAATACTTCACAGAATGCTATGCAATTTCAAATCCTCCATTTTTTTCGTACGTTAAGCCTGCAATGAAATTTGATTACATTATTGTGGGTGCCGGCTCGGCTGGTTGTGTGTTAGCCAACCGCCTTACCGAAGGTGGAAAAACAACGGTGTTGCTTTTAGAAGCCGGACCGAAAGACACTAAGCTGGAAGTAGCAATACCCGGAGGCTACATGAAATTACACCACAGTTCGGTGGACTGGAATTGTTACTGGACTGAACCGCAGCGGCATCTTCAAAACCGAAAGCTTTATCATCCGCGTGGAAAAGTTTTGGGGGGCTGCAGCTCTACCAATGCGATGGCCTATGTGCGGGGGCATGCCGCTGATTACAATCATTGGGCAAGTTTGGGTAACACCGGCTGGAGTTATGCCGATGTGCTCCCCTACTTTATCAAGTCAGAGCATAACGAACAATTTCAAAACGCTTTTCACGGACAACAGGGTGAACTGAATGTAAGCCATGCCTTGCGACACCGAACAGAATTGGCGCAGGCCTTTATTGATGCCTGTGTGCAAACAGGTATTCCGCGCAACGATGATTTTAACGGAGCCGAACAAGAGGGTGTAGGCCTGATGCAGTTCACCATCAAAAATGCTAAACGGTGCAGCACCGCGCAGGCATTTTTAAAACCCGTGCTTTCGCGCGATAACCTTACCGTTTACACCGGTGTGCATGTAAAACAAGTGCTGATCGAAAACGACAAAGCCACCGGTGTTGAGTTTTTTATACGCGACCGCTGCTGCGAGAAGGTGCAGGCCGATAAAGAAGTAATTCTGTGTGCAGGCGCTTTTGCATCGCCACAACTTCTCATGCTCTCGGGTATTGGCCCGAAGGAAGTGTTAAGCAAACAGGGCATAGAAATAAAAAAAGAGTTGCCCGGTGTAGGCCAAAATCTGCAAGACCATTTGTTTTTTGCGGTAAGCAGTTTGTGCAGCAAGCCCATCAGTAACAATCACTGGATGCCGTGGTACCGGCAATTGCAAACCCTGGCGCAATATGCGTTGTTCAAAACCGGTCCGCTTACGTTAGGCCCATTGGAAGCGTGTGCATTTACAAAATCCGATTCAGCACAACCTAAGCCCGATCTGCAGTTTCAGTTTACACCCACCAACGCGGGAAATGATTACACCACCAATCTTTTTGATCTGAGCACATTTCCACACATTGATGGCTATACTGTTTTACCCACACAGGTAAATCCAAAGAGCAGAGGTTTTGTTACACTCGCTTCCGCGGATCCGGTTGCACCACCTGTTATTGATCCGCGTTACTTATCGGAAGAAGCAGATCGCGAAACTTTGGTTAAAGGAACCCGAATAGCGTTGCAGATTCTGGAAGCGGAAGCTTTCTCTCCTTACCGGATACGAACCCATTGCCCTGCTCAGCGCGATTCTGATGAAGCCTTGCTCAATCACATTCAGCGCAGTGCCGAATGTGTGTACCATCCGGTGGGTACCTGCAAAATGGGTAGCGATGACCTGGCTGTGGTAAATTCAAAACTACAAGTACACGGAATTGACAACCTGCGCGTGGTGGATGCCTCCGTAATGCCTACCCTTACCAGCGGCAACACCAATGCACCAGTTATTATGATTGCTGAGAAAGCCGCTGATCTAATACTAAAGGGCAATTGAATTATTGTTCAGGCATCCACTCGTACACCTGGTAATGGTCGCCATTCATACCCAGCGACTCATAAACCTTTTGAGCCGCGTGGTTGGACCTATCTACATACAACCGAATGCCACGATATCCGGAATCGGGTGTAACCAGTTGCTGAATGTGCTGATACATTTTTTTGAACACGCCCTGCCCGCGAAATTCAGGGATAATGTAAACCGATTGAATCCAAAGCACAGTTCCAAAACGCCAGTCGCTCCATTCGTACGTAAGCATTAAACTGCCGATTACTTTATTATTTTCGGTGGCAACAAAGTACCGGCCTTTGCTGGCATCTTCAAACACAGCGTGTACGCCTTTGGTTACCGTGTGATAATCCAATTGCAGGCTTTCGGTTTCGTAAGCCATTTTTAATTGAAAGTCGATAATGTACAGGGCATCATCAGGTACGGCTTCTTTTACAGTAATCATATTGCAAGTAAAGATTTTATTCTAACTTATGGCTTGAATGGTCTATCTGCTTTTTGTACTTGGCTTTGTCTTTCTGATTAAAGGTGCCGATGTTCTGGTAAACGGGGCTTCGGCTATTGGTCGCAGGTTTCGTATTTCCGAAATGGTAATCGGACTTACCATTGTTTCGTTCGGAACTTCGTTGCCCGAATTATTGGTTACTACCATGGCCAGTATTAATGGCCAGGCCGAGTTAGGGCTTGGAAACATTCTGGGCAGCAACATTGCCAATGTGCTTATCATTCTGGGGATTGCTGCATTAATCCGTCCACTGCCCATTCCCCGCGATACGTATTTTATTGAAATTCCTTTTTCAATACTAGCCGCATTGTTACTGGGGTTTTTGGCGAATGCCAATATTTTTTACACAGGGCAGAATGCCATCGGCCGGGGAGAAGGAGGTATCATGCTTTACTTCTTCTTTTTGTTTATGGTATACATATTTGTTGTGGCCCGAAGAAAGAAAACGGAAGATGAAGCTCCCATTGTGGGCCAACCATTGATAAAATCTGTACTTCTTATTATTGTGGGGGTAATAGCCCTTTATTTTGGCGGGGGGTGGGTGGTAGATGGTGCTACGCATATCGCGCTCTTGTTTGGAATAAGCGAATCGGTTATAGGGCTTACCATTGTGGCGGTGGGTACATCGCTGCCCGAACTGGTTACATCAGCCGTGGCCGCCTATAAAAACAACACCGATATGGCCGTAGGCAATGCCATTGGGTCCAACATCTTCAACATTCTTTGGATCCTTGGGTTTACGTCCATCCTTACACCCATTCCGTTCAACGACCACAGCAATCAGGACATTCTGATGGTACTCATTTCAACTTCTGCTTTAATTATGGCCGTACTTATTGGCAAGAAGCCACGCATCAGCCGTTGGGAAGGCGCAATCTTCATGCTTATCTATTGCGGTTATCTATATAGCCTTATTCAACGTTAAAGCGCTTGCCTGATATCGGCAATCAAATCGGTGGCATCTTCTATTCCTACAGACAACCGTAACAGATTGTCTTTTATTCCTACTACTTTGCGGTCGGCTACGGTAAGTTTTGCATGCGATGTTTTTACCGGCTGCGTAATGGTGGACTCTACCCCGCCTAAGCTGATTGCACGTTTTATATACTGCAGTCTTTTAATAAATCGATCAGGATTGGTTTTTACTTCGAACGATAACATTCCCCCAAAGCCACCGGGCATTTGTCTTTTTGCAATGGCATAACCCGGATGGTTTTTTAAACCCGGATAATACACCTTTGCTATGCGCGATTCTTTTTCAAGAAAGCGGGCAATGGCCAGCGCATTTTCATTTTGCTTTTGCACGCGCAATACAATGGTTTTTAAACTGCGCTCTACTAAGTAGCAGGTTTGGGCATCAAGGCTTCCGCCAAAGTGCATGGCGCTTTGTTTTATTTGCGCTGTTAATTTTTTAGAAGATACCATAGCGCCACAACAAATGTCGCTGTGGCCGCCAATGTATTTGGTGCCACTATGGGTAACAACATCAATACCCAGATCAATCGGGTTTTGATTTACCGGACTGGCAAACGTATTGTCGATGATGGTTACGATGCCGTACTTCTTTGCCAGTTTAGCCACACCTTTCAAATCGGTAATCTTAAGCAATGGGTTAGAAGGTGTTTCCACATAAATCACTTTTGTGTTTTTGCGGATAGCTTTTTCAAACCTTTTTAAATCAGAAACATCAACCATCGAATATTCCATACCATAGCGTTCTAACTCATGCAACGCAGCATGATGTGTTCCTCCATATAAATCGTTCTGAAATAACACATGATCGCCTGCTTTAATCATGGCAAACAGGCTGGTCATAATGGCCGCCATGCCCGAGCTGAAGATCAGTCCATCTTCACCATTTTCAAGGGCAACTAATTTATCTACCACCGCTTTTTGGTTGGGGGTGTTGTAGTAGCGGGGATAACGCACTTCGGCTTCGTAATCGTAAGCAGATGACGGGTAAATAGGAGTAACCACACCGCCATAGAGCGTATCGCCAATCGAGCCGGCATGAACACTAAGGGTAAGTTTGGAAGCCGATGATTTTTTCATGGACGTAAAAATAGAGATAGATTTTTAATCGGAAACAAAGTATCTGTACCCCGTTCACCGGGAAATTCATTCATTCCGTGAACATCATAAAAAAATAAATATTTATTGTTTATCAATAAATATTTATTACATTTGCCTATTAATCAAACTCAACCCATTATGGCAAAAGGAGATCAGTACATTTTTATATTCCTGCATATTATTGCGTGGATCATCTTTGTAGGCTTGAGTATTGAGGCCGGTGGCCTTATTGTAAACTTTTTTTTCAGCCTTTACAATCCTGAGTTAATACCAAATCTGTATCAGAAACTGGACTTAACCGAAATGTATAACCGCAGCACGTGGGCATTCTTTAGCATGTATAGCTTTATTCTGGTTATTTCCATTTTAAAGGCATGCTTATTTTATATCCTCATTATGCTGTTATCCAAAATGGATTTGTCTAAACCCTTTAGTCCTTTTGTTTCGGGGCACATAACCAAAATCAGTTACTATACATTTTCTGTAGGAATATTAAGTTTTGGTGCGCGACAAACTGCTAATACTTTATTGCACAAAGGCTACAATATTAGTAGCCTGAATCAATTCTGGGCCGATAGCCAGGCCTATATCATAATGGCAGCCGTAGTCTATGTAATTGCAGCCATCTTTAAGAAAGGAGTGGACCTACAGAACGAAAACGATTTAACGGTTTAGGGTATGCCCATCGTAGTGAACTTAGATGTGATGATGGCTAAGCGTAAAATTTCGCTTAACGAACTTTCGGAACGGGTTGATTTAACCTTATCTAATCTTTCCATTTTAAAAACCGGAAAGGCAAAGGCTATTCGCTTTAGCACATTAGAGGCAATATGCAAAGCTTTAGACTGCCAGCCAGCCGACATTCTGGAATACGTAAACGACAAAAAAAAGACAGGGCGTTAATTACTTTATATGGTTAATTGACATACGCACTCGTTGCTTCCTGTTTCTGCTTTTTGTAGTTTCCGTTCGTCAATCGAAGCCAAATCATGAAAAAAGGGATTTCGAGAAAGAAAACTAAAACCAAAAAGCTTTCGTGGGAGTATTACGACCATAAGGGTAAAAAAATTGTCAACACAAAGATTATTGATCGCTGCAATAAGTTGGTATTGCCCCCCGCCTGGGTAGATGTTTGGATTTCGATAGATGCCACTGCTAACCTGCAAGCTACAGGCAAAGATGTAAAGGGCAGGCTTCAGTATCGTTACCATGAAAACTGGACACTGGCACGTGCAGCCGAAAAATTTGATAGCATGGTTGAATTTGCAGAATTGCTACCCACCATCCGAAAAGAAGTAAATCGCGATTTAAAGTTGCATGGCATGCCAAAAGAAAAAGTGGTGGCGTTGATTATCAAACTGATTGACCTGTATCACTTTCGGGTGGGTAATGATGAGTATGCCAAACAAAATAATTCGTACGGACTAACCACCTTAAAGGAAGGTCATGTAATTTTTGATCGCTCGGCCAGTGCTGAAGGAAAGGGCGATGCGGTATTTGAGTTTATCGGTAAGTCAGGAAAGCTTTGGAAGCGTAGAATTTGGGAAGATGATCTGGTAAAGATTATTCAGGCTTCGGGCGAGGTGGGCGGCAAAAACAAAAAACAGGATTTGTTCCGCTATCACGATAAAAACGGAAGCGACTATGATGTAAAGGCCAATCACATTAACGAATACCTGGATGCTGTTATACCAAACCATGCCAGCATAACAGCCAAAGATTTTCGTACCTGGGCCGCTACGTGGAAGACAGCACACCGGCTTTCGCGCCAGTTAGACCCCGATACGGAACGCGCCCGCAAGCGCGTGGCAAATGATGTGGTAAAAACTGTGGCCGCAGATTTAGGCAATACGCCAACGGTTTGCCGGTCGAGTTATATTCACCCCACTATTCTATCCGATTGGGCAAGCGGTAAGTTTCGTTCAAAATGGAACAAAGCCGGTAAAGGCAACAAGCATCGCGGATTAACACGCGAAGAAACCGTAACGTTTAATTATCTGAAGAACTCAAATGACTGACATAAAATCTGAAATGGAGAATAGGATAAATGAAAGAATTGAGTACCGAATTCCGGATGATTTAATTATTAAGAAAAGTGATGGTACACCAACACGAGACATAACGGTTTATGATTTAATAGCCCTTTACGTTGGACTCAGTTACGTTGGGCAAGACATCTACAAAAACGAATCCGGAGAAGAATATATTAGAACAAAGTATGGATTTGAATCTGTTCTTCGCTATAACCAAAACATAAAACTTCAAGAGTCCGCTCGATTAATCGATGAACTTCAGTACAACCTGAAAATCGCCAGAGAAAAAATCAACCAGTATTCAGAGATAATAAAGGCTTTGGAGGCAAAAAGCAGAGAGCGAAAGGAGAAATTAAAAAACATAACTCAGCCTTTGCAAGATGAAAATGAAGCATTAAGACAAGAAATTATACTACTTAAAAGAGAGTTGGCTAAGTTTAAATGAATCTGTAATCAATAAATTGATAAACAAGCAGACGAAAGTTTTTTACAGCAGACTTAAAATAAAATTGACCCTGACAGTACAAGATTTCCCCTTCGGATTTATTTCTTTTCATCCCAATTGGTCCCCGTAAGGTTATAAATCTCCCGTATATCTTTCAGAATTTTTACAAAGTCAAGGTTAAGATCTTTGAGGTACCCTGTTTTCAAATCAAAAACCCAGCCATGCACAACCGGGAAGCCTTTCTCGACATAGGTTTGTTGTACACTGGCCAGTTTTATTACATTAATGCATTGTTCTTCCACGTTCAACTCAACCAATCTTCTGTACCGTTGTTCTACATCTTTAATATTATTGAGCTCGGTTTTATGTAGTCGGTACACGTCTCTTATATTGCGCAGCCAGGGGTTAAGAATTCCCATATCAACAGGTTGCATGGCAGCTTTAACACCACCGCAGTTGTAGTGTCCACAGACAATAATATGTTTAACATTCAGGTGCCTTACCGCATAATTAATTACCGCCATCACATTCAGATCGGTTGCATTTACCAGGTTTGCCACATTGCGATGCACAAACACTTCGCCTGGCTCTACTCCCATCAGGTCTTCGGCTGTTACACGGCTATCGCTACACCCGATGTACAAATAATCAGGGTGCTGTTCGCGGGCTATTTTTTCAAAAAACTCTTTGTTGGTAGCTAACTTACTGGCTACCCAGTTGCGGTTGTTTTCAAAAAGTTGCTCGTAGCTTGCCATCGTTTTGCTAATTTACAATAATACTCCACTAACCTGGTCATATTTTTCCAGGTAAATTCTTTTCAGAAGTATACTCCATTCAAAAGACGTAAGAATAACTCAATACAGGCGCAAGCGTTGTACTTGGGTAAGGTGGCATAAGAGAAGTCAAGAATAATGAATCGAAAAACCAGAATTAAGACTTTTTTCCTACTATAATCAGACCTTTTTCATACCGTTATCTTTTTTACTCGATGCACCAGTGCTTCAACTTTGCGGCATGTTAAAACTTTAAAGTCCTTTATTATGAAAACAAGAGCAGTTTATTTGATTACTTCACTTTTGGTCGCTTCTATGGCGGCTTTTGGGCAAACAACCAAAGAAAAAGCAACGCCCCAAACAAATGAATCCGGAAAGAGTTTTGCAAGTTCGGTAACTACGCTGGAAAGAAATTTTAAGTTAGACAAGAATTCTAAAACAGAAGAAATTGTAATTGATATTCCGCCAAAAGCAACAAAATTTGACTTAAAAGTTTGGAGTTCTGTGAGCAATGGGAAACTGACCATTGAAATATATGACCCTAATGGAGTAAAATTGGGGAATTATACAGTAGGGCTACAAGCGGGTTCGGAGAAAGAAACCAGCGGCCGTATCAACAAGTATTTTAAAGAACCTTTACCAGGGGCATGGAAAATAAAAATTGTTCCCGTGGAAACGACAGGAAGCATTTGGTCAGAAGTAATGATTTATGAATAATTTTGAGTATGACAATTTGTTCAAGAAACGTTTTAGCAACAATAGTATTTTTCGTTTCAGTTATTCCGCTTTATGGCCAAATAAAAACTAAATCATACATCGCTGGAAAATTATCGTTAGATAATTCATGGAGTTCGACCATCTATCTTTCGCACATTACAACATTCGATGATATGTATGTAATGTCTAATGAGATAATAATAGCCAAGGCCAACATAGATAGCCTTGGCTATTTCAAATTTGATATTGACTATTTGCCAGTTGATCAAAATTTGTTTCGCTTGCACATTGTTAAGAAGAATGACTCACCAGCCACGCTCATTATTGGCGGTAAAGACGAAAATCATTTATTTTTAATCGCTAACCGACTTTCAACAATTCATCTAACAAGCAATTCGTATTATCCGCCATTTAAAAATATAGTTTTTGAGGGCGACAAAGAGAATATTGCATTTCAACGTATTACTCATCATTTTTTTAAAGCCGATAGTATTGCATCAGAAAGTTCGGCATCAAAACGATTACTTATTGAAAAGCAACTGGAGAAAGATTTGCTGTTAATTGCTGACACGTCAAATTACTTTATGGTTTCTCTTTATGCGATTTACAAAAATCGTTTTTCAGAAAACTATTCTTCTAATGAAAGTTATTATAAATCATACATCAAAAAGTGGAGCAATCAGAATAATCCATATTTCAATTCATTCAAAAAGAAACTTTCATTTAACAGTTTCGACAATTCAACAATAACAATCACCGTAGTTTCACTAGGATTTTTAACCCTTATCGGCTTTGTGGTTGGAAGATACAGTTCGAAGAAAACTAAAATTAAGGCTAATCATGTTGACAAATTAAGTGTTCAGGAAAGAAAGATTTATGAAATGCTTCAGCAAGGAGCAAGCAATCAAGAAATTGCTGATCAATTTAATATTGGATTGAGTACCGTAAAATCTCACGTTAGTAGTATCTACTCAAAACTCAATGTTAAATCAAGAAAAGGAATTGTGAATTTGAAAAATGACTAATCCGCCTATACGGCTTGGCGATACTCAAAAAATCTAATACAGGCGCGATTGAAATTTTAAATACAACTGTGTTCTACCAAAAAAATGGAATACATACACTACAACCCGGTTGAAGCAGGTTTTGTAGAACATGAAGAAGATTATCTTTACAGTTGCCCAAGAGATTTTTTTACAAGAAGGGACTTATTGAATTACGTTATGTGGTGCAGGTGTCAGATAGGGATAAGCACAAGCGTGATGCTTGCGCTTGGATGAGAAAGATTGTTAAAAAGTCCAACCAAAAGAGAGTCCTGGCCAGGCCCATAAAAACATATCGGCTTCACCTCCCTTGTCGGGCCCAAGGATCACAGGCATTATACCTGCTCTGAAAATAAAATTACCGGATGGCTTTTGAAATCTATATCCAATACGTCCTGTTAAAAAAGGATAATACTGATCTTCAACTAAGGGTGAAGGTAAAACAACTCCAAATCCCAATTCTACATGGTGCTTATTGAATGAAATCAATTGGTGCAATACAATTGGGAAACCTAAATATCCAAATCCAAGTTGCCCGGTAGTTTTGTACTTGCGATTATTCAAGATCACTCTTTCATAATTTAAAGAACCAAGAAATGCATACCCCCCCAGTTCAACGTTAATACTATTCTTTTTGTGGAAAGTTCGGTTATCTAAATTAAGGTCTTGAGCCAAAACCGGACTGATCAGTAGTACAGCAATAACAATTAGTACAGAGCTTCTCATTTCCATTGGCGGCAATATGAAACTAAAATAAAAGTACCCAATACAACCTACTCCACCAAACTCAATATCCCCTGTTCTTTTGCCTCCAATGTAGTTTGTCCTACTAAATACTGATCTACTGCACGCGCAGCTTCGCGGCCTTCGCTTATCGCCCACACAACCAGTGATTGCCCCCTGCGCATATCGCCTGCAGCAAACACATCTTCCACAGAAGTTTTATAGTTGGTTGCTTTTACATTGCCCCGCTCATCGCGGTCAACACTCAGTTGCTCTACTAAACCATTGTGCTGAGGATGTAAAAAGCCCATCGCCAATAAAGCCAACTCGCACGGAATTTCTTTTTCGCTGCCAGCTATTTCTACAAAGACTGGTGGTTTACCCGGTTCGTTTTTCATTTCCACTTCGGCAATCTTTAAGGCTTTCAGGTTGCCTTGATCATCGCCAATAAACTCTTTAGTAACTATCGACCAGTTGCGCTCACATCCTTCTTCGTGAGAAGTGGAGGTTCTCAAAATCATTGGCCAGCTTGGCCAGGGCATAGAAGCGGTTCTATCTTTTGGTGGTTTAGATAAAATTTCAATTTGCGTTACTGACTTTGCCCCATGCCGGTTTGATGTCCCCACACAATCTGAACCGGTATCGCCTCCGCCAATTACCACCACATTTTTTCCGGTAGCCCAGATTTCTTGTGTGTTTACTTTTTTACCGGCCACTCTGCAATTTTGTTGTGTCAAAAAATCCATGGCATAGTGTACACCTTTCAATTCCCTTCCAGGGATTGGTAAGTCGCGCGGAATGGTTGATCCTCCGCAAAGTAAAATCGCATCAAACTCTTCTTTTATTTGAGTTACCGAAATATTTACGCCTACGTTAGCATTGGTCTGAAACTTCACGCCTTCTTCCGTCATTAACTGCACTCTGCGGTCAACTATTTGTTTATCTAATTTGAAGTCAGGTATTCCGTACCGTAGCAACCCGCCAATTTCATCGGCCCGTTCAAACACAGTTACCTGGTGGCCGGCATAATTTAATTGTGCCGCAGCCGCAAGCCCCGATGGGCCAGACCCTACAATTGCAATTTTTTTATTCGTGCTGGTAACCGGTATACGCGGTTTGGCATACCCATCCTGAAAGGCTCTTTCTATAATTGACTTTTCAATATACTCAATAGCTACCGGGGGTTTGTTAATGCCTAATACACAAGAAGCTTCGCAGGGTGCCGGACAAATTCTTCCGGTAAATTCAGGAAAGTTGTTGGTTGAAATCAGAATCTCATACGCCAGCTTCCAGTTTTCCTGATACACGGCATCATTAAATTCGGGAATAATATTTCCAAGCGGGCAACCATTATGACAAAACGGAATACCACAGTCCATACACCGCGAAGCCTGTTTCACAGTAATCCCCTCGTCAATCACGGGGTCTACCTCGTTGTAGTCGTTTATGCGCTTTTTGGGATCGCGCTTGTGCGGAAGTTCGCGCTGTTGTTCTAAAAATCCAGTTGGTTTACCCATGGCTTTAAAAGTTTGAAGTTTTAAGTGAAAAGTTCAAAATCAGTTACTTTAAACTTTAAGACTTTCCACTTTAAACTTTTTTTAGTTTGATGAAAATTTAAAATCTGTATTACCAAAAGTGGTTTGCGCAGTAGTTGATTTCTTTTCGGCTTTGCGTTTTTCCAACACTTTCTTGTAATCAATAGGCATTACTTTAATAAAATTCTTATAGGTGTTGGTCCAGTAACTTAATATATGTGCAGCCACTTCGCTGTTGGTGTGATGCTTGTGTTGCTCAATCATACTGTGCAGCAAGTGTTCATCTTCTTCATCCAGCGTGTCGAGCAGCACCATCTCCATATTGCAATTTTTTACAAATGTTTTGTTTACATCCCACACATAGGCTACCCCACCACTCATGCCGGCAGCAAAATTTCTTCCTGTATCGCCCAGTATTACTACCGTTCCACCTGTCATGTATTCGCAGCCATGATCGCCTACGCCTTCTACCACAACTTTTACACCCGAGTTGCGCACCGCAAAACGTTCGCCTGCCATTCCTTTAATAAAGGCTTCGCCAGCGGTAGCGCCAAAGAAGGCCACATTCCCCACAATAATATTTTTTGATGGATTGAAGGTTGCTGTGGTAGATGGATACAAAATCATTTTGCCACCCGATAAGCCTTTGCCAAAGTAATCGTTCGCATCGCCTTCCAGTTCGAATGTTACTCCACCCGTTACAAATGCACCAAAGCTTTGCCCGGCTGTTCCGTTGAATTTTATTTGTACCGTATCGGCTGGCAAGCCAGGGCCGAGATAAATTTTTGAAATCTCGTTGCTGAGCATAGCCCCCACGGCCCTGTCCTGGTTGGTAATCACAAATTCACCTTGCACGCGTTCTGCTTTTGTTAAGGCTGGTTTAGCCAGCTTAATCAATTTTCTATCTAACACGGCTTCAATTCCATGATCCTGCTCTTCTTGTTTAAACAGCGCTGTATCCAGGCTCATTGGTTCTTTAAACAAGAGAGGAGAGAGATTAAGGTTGTGATATTTCCAATGCTCCTCATCCTTGCGCATTTCAAGTCTATCGGCCTGGCCTACCATTTCGTTTACTGTGCGAAATCCCAACTCCGCCATAATTTCACGAAGTTCTTCAGCTAAAAATGTAAAGAGGTTTACTACATATTCCGGCTTACCGGTAAAGAGCGCGCGCAGTTCTTTGTTTTGTGTAGCTACTCCCACAGGGCAAGTATTAAGATGACACTTGCGCATCATAATACAGCCGGTAGTAACAAGCGCTGCTGTAGCCACACCCCATTCTTCTGCGCCAAGCAACGCGGCAATTGCCAGATCGCGCCCGGTACGAATTTGTCCATCGGCTTGTAAGACCACACGACCACGTAGTTTGTTGCGCACCAATGTTTGGTGTGCTTCGGCCAGACCAAGCTCCCACGGCAACCCTGCATGGCGAATAGAACTGATGGGCGATGCCCCCGTACCGCCATCGTGCCCGGCAATTAGAATTACATCGGCATGGGCTTTGGCCACACCTGAAGCAATGGTGCCCACACCAGCTTCACTCACCAGCTTTACACTGATGCGTGCTTCACGGTTTGCATTTTTTAAATCGTAAATAAGTTGTGCTAAATCTTCAATAGAATAAATATCGTGATGTGGTGGTGGCGATATTAAACCAACTCCTGGTGTAGAATGACGCACGCGCCCAATCCAATCATCTACTTTATGGCCGGGCAACTGACCCCCTTCGCCTGGCTTGGCACCTTGTGCCATTTTTATCTGAAGTTCTTTAGCATTAGTGAGGTAATAACTGGTTACTCCAAACCGACCGGAAGCAACTTGTTTAATGGCCGAGTTTTCCCAATCGCCATTTTCCTTTGGTGCAAACCTGCTTTCGTCTTCACCCCCTTCGCCACTGTTGCTCTTGCCTCCAATGCGATTCATGGCTACGGCAAGTGTGCTATGTGCTTCGTACGAAATAGAACCAAACGACATAGCCCCTGTAGCAAATCGTTTGAAGATGCTTTCTTTCGATTCTACTTCGTTAATTGAAATTGATTTGCTCTTTTTGAATTTGAGCAGGCTTCGCAGCGTAATGGCCCGCTCACTCTGATCATTAATCAGGTTAGAATATTTTTTAAACAGGTTATAATCATTCATCTTGGTTGACTGCTGCAACAAATGAATGGTTTGTGGATTAAACAAATGCGCTTCGCCCCGTTGTTTCCATTGATACACGCCCCCCACTGCCAGGTGAGGCAGCCAGTTATTTGTTTTAGGAAAGGCCAGTCGATGTTTAGCTAATGCCTCACGCGCAATATCATCTAATTTTAAACCACCAATACGCGATACGGTTCCGGTAAAATATTGATCAATCACTTCAGGATGTATACCCAACGCTTCAAATATTTGCGCTCCATGATACGATTGCAGGGTTGAGATTCCCATCTTACTCATAATCTTGAGCAACTCTCCGGCCACTGCCTTTTTGTAATTTGCAATTGCTTGTTCTTCGGTAAGGTCTTCTTTCAACACCTTGCGTTTTTTCATATCGTGTATGGTTTGATACACGAGGTATGGATTAACACCTGATGCTCCATAACCCAGCAGGGTGGCATAGTGATGTGTTTCCCACACATCGCCAGCTTCTACGAGTAATCCTACTTTCCCTCTCAGCCCTTTCCGAATCAAATCATGATGCACGGCCGCTACAGCCAGCAGCGAAGGAATTTGTGCGTGGCCGCTATCAAAACTTCTGTCCGACAGAAGAATGATTGTAAACCCGTCTTCAATCGCATCGGTAACATATTGACACACGCGATTCAATCCGTTTTCAAGTGAACCCGGTTTGCCATCGGCTTTGAAATAGGTATAAATGGTTTTGGTTTGCAGATGCCGATGATCAATGTACCGGATTCGCTCCATCTCATTGTTGGTAAGCACGGGTGTGGGTAACTCCAGAGTAATGCAATGCTCGGGCGATTCTTCCAGCAGATTTAACGATCCGCCCACATGCGAAACCAGCGACATTACCAACCGCTCGCGAATGGGATCGATTGGCGGATTAGTTACCTGTGCAAAGAGTTGTTTAAAATAACTGCTTAAATGTTGTGCTTGTTTGGAAAGCACAGCCAGTGGAGTATCGTTGCCCATCGAGCCAAGCGCTTCTTTACCGGTTTCACACATTTGTGTAAGAATCACCCGCAAGTCTTCTGAGGTATATCCAAATGAAATTTGTCTTTTCAGGAACGTAACCGGATCGTATTTATGAAAACTTCCGCCCGGCTCCGGAAGGTCTTGTAACCGTACTTTATTCTCGCGCAGCCATTTGCCGTAAGGCTGGCGGTTGCAGATTTCTCTTTTCAATTCATCATCGCTTACGATGCGGCCCTGCTCCATATCTACCACAAACATTTTGCCTGGTTGCAAGCGGCCTTTCGTAACCACGCGAGCCTGGTCTATATCCAGCACACCCACTTCCGATGCCATAATCACCATATCATCATCGGTAACTACAAAACGGGAAGGGCGCAGGCCATTGCGATCGAGTGTTGCTCCGATAATTTTTCCATCGGTAAACGTAATGGATGCCGGGCCATCCCAGGGTTCCATCAGGTTTGCATGATACTCATAGAAATCTCGTTTCTCCTGGCTCATGCTTTCATTACCATCCCAAGCTTCAGGTATCATCATCATCATTACATGAGGCAGCGAACGGCCGGCATGAACCAGCAACTCAATGGCATTATCCAGATTAGATGAGTCTGATTGCTTTGGATTACAAATCGGCAAAATCATATCCAACTCTTCGCGTGTAAAATACTCCGATGCAAAAAAAGCCTCCTTGGAATTAAGCCAGTTTATATTTCCACGCACGGTATTGATCTCGCCATTGTGCGCAATGTAGCGGAAGGGTTGTGCCAACCTCCACGAAGGAAATGTGTTAGTTGAAAAGCGCGAGTGAATTACGGCTAATGCCGATACCACATCTTCGTGCTCCAGATCGGCAAAATACGGGCGTAACTGCCCCGAAGTAACCATACCTTTGTAGGCAATGGTTTTGTAGGAAAGTGAAGAGAAATAAAATTGGTTAGCCACTCCCTTTACCGATTCGGTAATGATATGGGTTGTGTATTTTCTTAGAATAAAAAGTTTACGTTCAAAATCATCCGGGTTTGTAATTTTATCGGGCCGTTTAATGAATACTTGCTCCATTACGGGTTCGGCATTTAATGCTGTTTGCCCAAGGTCTTTATTGTTTACTGGCAACACACGATAGCCCAGCAACGTCATCTTCATTTTTTTGATCTGGCGATCTAATACTTTGCGGCATTCTTCGCGCACTTTAGCATCGTGTGGAAAGAAGACAAGCCCTACTCCATAACTTCCAAACTCCGGAAGTTTAAACCCAAGCTTTCTGCATTCGCTTATAAAAAATTCGTGCGGTACTTGTATTAAAATGCCAGCTCCATCGCCTGTATTCGGTTCGCAGCCACATGCTCCACGGTGTTCCATCCGCTCAAGCATGGTAAGCGCATCGCTCACTATCTGATGCGATTTGTTTCCTTTCATGTTGGCAATAAAACCAACGCCACACGAGTCTTTCTCAAATTCGGGGCGGTATAATCCCTGCTGGTCAGTCTGCATTTCCAAAGTAGTAGTTTTAGAAAATTAATGTAAAGCGAACCTCCAATTTACAGGTATTGTATTTGGAAATCTTACATTCATACCAATTAAAATTTCGGTGCCGACTAACAGTTAGTAGCGAAAACGATTGATATGCATAAATGCAATCTTACTGGTATCAGAATATGCTTAGGAAAGACGCTCACACAGCACTACATACTTTCTCTTTGCCGTGCTGAGTCCCCAAACAAACCGACTGCCGCCTTCCGAAAGGTTTAGCTTTTTCATAAGCTGAGCAGCTGTAAGTGGATAGTTGCGAATGGCCACATGCGCGCGATTATCGGGTAGCCATTCATGCAAATCTTCATCTGTTGGATTTACTTTTTCTATTTGAAAGGTACGCCCGGGAAAATCATGTACTCTGTTCTGAGATGTGTACAGGTGTGTATGTTGTGCCAGTTTATACAGATTAAATTTATGTGCAATTACCTTAAAGGCTCCGGCTTTGAGTAAGGCGGCATTCGGTTCGTATAAATACTGTTGTGGTTCACTAAATTCAGATTGCGAAGTTGCCTCCTGGGCTTGTGTAAACGTAACCTCTGATTTTATTTCGCCCGTTGCCATAAGATCAATAGCCATAATCTTTGGAGGTTCATTAAACCCACGCTGCGCCAGAAAGAGTAACTCTTTCATTTCATTTTCAACTGCCAATGCCATTACGATTTTAACATGGGGCAATTCGCGCAAGCCTTGTTGAATATCCAGTAAGGGTGAAGCCTTGAGTAGCAGCCATTCAGCATTCGCAAAAAGCAGGGCATGCAGTTGGGTAATATCTGGTGAGCAAGCACTAAGTTTAAAAATCTTTCTTGTGCGATCATCCCTTCGGGAGGGGTCTGTATAAAAAACTCCTGTTTCTGTTGCTGCCGAAAGAAATGCTTCGGCTGTAGTCTGAATGTGATTCACATTGGTTACACCTAATTGTATATAATTGTGTTGTACAAGCGCAAGCAAATCCGGGTTTGGCTCAACAGAGGTTACTGAATCAAATTTCTTTGAGAAGAAAAACGAATCTACACCAAACCCTCCTGTAAGGTCTGTTATAGTTTTTTGATTCGTTATCGTTTTAAGAAATGTTGCCTTGAATTGTGCGGTTGCCTGCGATGAGGATTGCTCGAGGTTAAGTGTGGGCGGATACACAACGCCTTTTGTGTTATACCACAGCGGCAGTTTCTTTTTTGCCTTGCGCCTGCCGGCTATTTGTTCAGCTATTAATTTTGAAGGCAGATCAAAAAGCGTTTTATGGTGCAGCATCAGTTCGCGTTCATCAGCATGTTCATTTTCAAAAATGAACGCTTGCACCGTGCTATCACTAATCCGTTTCCAATCGGTCATGGTGCAAGATACTTACTGCGCTACAACTGTGCGCGTTCGTAAGGCGAAGTAAATGTTGCGCAGGTACACCACAAAACCCATACTTTGCGCTACCAGCAGTACAGGCTCGTTATGCATTATTCCGTAGTACACTACCATGAGCGATGCCGCTGCACTAATAATCCAAAAGCCCAGGGGCAAAAGCGATTGTTGTGCCTTTTCTGAAAAATACCATTGATACAGGTAGCGCAAATTTAAAAGTAACTGCCCCACCCCTCCTGCGATAAGGGCCGTATTGGAAAAATTGGTTCCTTCAAAAATATAACTAAAGTTTTGTGGGTTCATCAGCCATGCGCCTAACATCAACAAGAATGGAAATGGTAAAATAATTAACCTGACTATACGGCTAATGTTGCTCCACGCTTTCTTCAGTTGCAGGTTGCGGATATAGATATAGAACGAAATGGTTTGCCCAAAAAGAATTATCACATCGTGGCGCAGTAGTCCATAAATAAGAAATAGTGCCGAGCCACACAAACTGAAAACCCAAAACCAGGTAGGCGATACTACGCGCCCGGCACGTTCGGATTGCACCCATTGAACAACCGTGCGCGCACCAAAGCAAGCCTGTGCAATAAAGCCCAGTGCGTAAACTAAAATATCTGTAACTCTTAAATCATTAATGAGCGTCATCTCCCGAGTTTTTCAACAGGCTTAACAACGAATGCGCCCCTTGTGTAACCACAGTTGCATTCACATCAAACCCTTCGGGCAAAATTACATGGGTATAACCCGATTCGCTAATGCCTGTTTTTAGTTCAATCCAGTCGAACGTATTCTGTGTTTTCTCAACAAAAATATAACTAATCCCATCATAGCTTACCACAGCATCTTCGGGTAAAGCCAACACCGGGTTAGCTTCCGTTTCAATTACTGCGTTAAAGTACATACCCGGAATTAGAGCCGGGTCTTCATTTTCTAAATGGCAATGTACCCGTATGGTACGTTCTGCTGAAATTTCTTTTCCAATCAGGTAAACCGTGGCTATACGTTCTTCCGTTTCGTTAGCCAGTACCAGTCTCATGGTTTGTCCGATGCGCAATCTCATAATATCCTTTTCAAACACTTGTGCCTCGGCATGCAAATGTTCGGTGTCTACGATCTCAACCATGATATCGGCATTATTAACATATTTGCCCCGGTTTATGTTTACTTCCGTTACATAGCCTGCAATAGGTGTTCTGATAGTAATAACGCCTTTTATGCCTTCCTTCTCTATTACATCAGGCGAGAGACCAATCATTTTTATTCGTGCACGTAATCCTTCTTCCTTCGCTTTTGCGGAAAGATAGTTTGTACGGGTTTGCTGTAATACTTTGGCTGAGTTTACATTTTCGGCCGAAAGTTCTTGCTGGCGCTTATACTCTACTTCCATAAACTCAAGTTGGGTTTTACTATCCAGATAATCTTGTTGCAACTGGATATAATCCTGGTGTTCGAGTGTAGCTATTACCTGACCTTGTTTAACATGCATACCTTGTAATAATTCTGTATGCTTTACAAACCCACCCATAGGGGCCGCAATGGTTACCATGTTTTGCGGAGGCACATCTAACATGCCATTTACCCGAATAGGACTGCTGATTTTTCTGGACTCGATTTTCCCAACTTTAAGCCTGATGGCTTCCCGTTGTTCATCGTTTAGTTGAAGAGCTTTGTTTGGATGTGATTCCTGCTTTACTGCCTGTTCTGGTTTTGAACATGAACTCACATTTATAACAACAACAATAAGTACAATTCTGGTTATGGTATTCTTCATAATGATTAAAAACTTCCGGTTAGATACTCTAATTTTAATATGGACAGGTTGTGTTGCTGCAAGGACAGCAGGTAATTGGTTTTTATATCAATTGCTGTGCGCACCGACTGAAGGTACTCTACATACCCAATTTCGCCCGCTCCAAATGCTTTACGCGCGTGCGAAAGTATAAGTGTTGCATTTTTTAAAGCTGACGTTTCGTAAAATGAAAGACTGGCTTCATTCTTTTTTAATTCCCGCTGCGCCTCTACATATTCCTGATTAACGGTGGCTTTAACATAATCTGCATTTTTTTGGGCGGCTTCATGTTGATAGTATGAGGCTTTCGAGCGCGCAATCTGTGGGGCAACCCAAAGCGGAAAAGACACCCCCACTATAAATCCCTGAAAGCGTTTGCTTTTACCGTAGAAATCTTCAGTGCCGGTAGTATTCTGAAACCCAATTAATGTTTGATTGAAATAGCCTACTTCCAGATTGGGCAAAAATTTATTTCGCTCAACCCGTAATGCCTGTTTACTAATATTGGTTTGTTGCAATTCGTACAACAGAGTTGGGTTGCTTTCCACACTTCCGGTGGCCGGGTTTAACTTTACAAAATCATCGACTGCGATAATCAAATCGTTTGATTTAACCAGTACTTGCAGGCGTGTTTGAAGTATATAAATATCGGCTTCGTTTTGCTGTATTCTGTTTTTTACTTCCAACAACTGGCTTTCGGCAGTTGCTTTTTCAAGCGATGTGCCTTCACCTGTTCTGAATCGAACCGATGCTGCCCGTACAAAATCTGTAAACAAACTATCCTGCGAAAGCAGAAGTTGTTGCTGCGCACTATGATACAACAAAAGCTCGAATGTGGTTTTTACCTGGTACACCAGATTATTTTGTGTTACGGTAAAATTCCGTTCTGCTCCCAGGGCTTGTTCCTTCCCTAACTTTACCTGCGAGGCGAGTGTAACAGGGAATGGAATGCTTTGTGTAAACGTAAGGTTGTTGTCTTGCTGAATGGTATTGTACTCGCCTTTCATAAGTGTGGCCGAAAAGTTTCCAAAGTCGGCATGCGATTTTTTAAGTTGCTTTGCCTGCTCGGTTTGAAACGCTGCTGCTTTAATCTGATCGTTGTTTGCTAAAGCAGCTTGCACCACCTCTACTCTATTCATTTTTTGTGCTGTTGCTGAAAACCCGATCAGCAAAAGCATCCCTATCAAAATTTTGTTTCTGTAAATCATAATTCAGCAGGTTGAGTTTTTTTTTCGAACAACGTATACAGTACCGGAAGAACGACCAGCGTGAGTAGCGTGGCTGTAATTAAACCGCCTATTACAACCGTTGCCAGCGGACGTTGCACTTCGGCACCAGACCCTTGCGACAAAGCCATGGGTAAAAAGCCAAGCGAAGCTACAAGGGCTGTCATCAGTACAGGGCGCAGCCTAACCTGGGTTCCTTGTGTTACGACATCGTTTATGGCAAGACCTTTCTTTTTCAGATTATTGAACTCGGCAATCAACACAATACCATTTAATACCGCCACACCAAAGAGTGCAATAAAACCTACTCCTGCCGAAATACTAAATGGCATATCGCGAAGCCACAAGGCAAACACTCCGCCAATTGCCGATAATGGAATAGCCGTAAAGATGAGCAGGCTATGACGAAACGAATGAAATGTAAAATAGAGCAACAGGAATATGAGCACCAATGCAAGCGGAACAGCCACCACTAACCGTTGCTTTGCTTCTTCCAGATTTTTAAATGAACCTCCGTAGGTAGTGTAATAACCCGGTTCGAATTTTACCTGAGCTGTAATTAATTCGTTCAGTTCCTTTACAATACTCTCTACATCGCGGCCACGCACATTAAAGCCAACTACAATTCTTCGTTTAGCATCATCTCGTTGTATCTGATTAGCCCCAATGGTAAGGCTAATATCGGCCAGTTGTTCGAGCGGAACCTGCACTCCGGCTTGTGTAATTACAAACAGGTTTTTAACATCACTTATATTCTTACGGTTGGTGTTGAGTAGCCGTACAACCAATTCAAATTTCTTTTCATTCTCAAAAACCAAACCGGCTACTTCACCTGCAAAGCCCGTGCGCAAAACCCGGTTTACCTCATCCATGCTCAACCCAAACTGGGCTAACCGTTGCCGGTTCCATTTTACTACAATCTGTGGTAAGCCGCCAATCGGTTCTACAAACACATCTTCCGCTCCTTCTACTTCCTGGGCCAGTTTACCAATCTGCTCGCCATACTTTGCCAGCAAATTCAGGTCTTCGCCATAGACTTTAATTACCACATCCTGTTTGGCTCCTGTCATCAACTCGTTAGTACGCAACTGTATGGGCTGCTGAAATCCATACATTACACCGGGCAACTCGGCTTCCAGTTTGGCAAGCATTTTATCAGCAAGCTCTTCGCGATTGCCGGCCGTAACCCACTCATCTTTTTCTTTTAGCGTTATAATCAAATCTGTTACCTCAATCGACATAGGATCTGTAGGGATTTCGGATGTTCCGATTTTGCCAATCACAGCATCTACTTCCGGAAAGTTTTTGATTAATACATCGGCTGTTTTAACATTTACTTCAATCGATTCGCTAAGCGAGCTTCCGGTTATTAATCGAGTTTCTACTGCAAAATCACCTTCATCTAAGGTTGGAATAAACTCTCCGCCCATGCGGAGAAAAACAATAAGGCTTATCGCCAACAACAAAATAGAAACCGCAATGGTAATAATTCTGTGTTTTAATGCGGAATGGATTACCGGCTGATAAACCCTTTTTGCGAATGCAATAATCTTATCAGAAAAATTTGGTTGATGCCCCGTTTTTTTACTGAGCAACAAAGCAGAAATCATGGGCACATACGTAATGGAAAGAATTAACGCGCCCAGTATGGCAAATGAAACAGTTTGCGCCATGGGCTTAAACATTTTACCTTCAATACCCACCAACGAAAGAATAGGCAGATATACAATAAGAATTATGATCTGTCCGAATGCTGCGGAACGCATCATTGAACTGGCAGAGTGTTCAACTTCTTCATCCATCTCGCGTTGCGATAATTTTCGGGTAATTGAACTTAGCCCAAGGTGGTGCATGGTTGCTTCCACAATAATTACCGCTCCATCTACAATCAATCCAAAATCCAGTGCGCCTAAACTCATCAGGTTGCCCGATACGCCAAACAGATTCATCATGGCAATGGCAAAAAGCATAGCCAGCGGAATAACCGAAGCCACAATTAACCCTGCCCGAAAGTTTCCCAGCAAAAGCACCAGCACAAACACTACAATCAAAGCGCCTTCGGCCAGGTTTGTTACTACGGTGTTAATGGCGTTGTTCACCAACCGTGTGCGATCCAGAAACGCTTCTATTTCCACACCTTCGGGTAAGGTTTTGCGAATTTGTTCAATACGATCTTTTACCTTGGCTATTACCTGCGAGGAGTTTGCGCCTTTCAGCATAAGTACCACGCCACCCACTGCTTCGCCTGTATTGTTATAGGTTAACGCGCCATAGCGGGCGGCACTACCAAACTGAATGGTGCCCACATCTTCCATTAAAACAGGCAACCCGTTTGAGGTGTTCTTTACCACAATCTGCCGAATGTCATCCAGCGTTTGCACAAGACCTTCGCTGCGAATAAAATATGCGTTGGGCTTTCGCTCTATGTATGCACCACCCGTATTCTGATTATTCTTTTCTAATGCATCAAACACCTGGCTAATGCTGATGTTCATACTACGCAACTTTACCGGATCGATGGCAACTTCATATTGCTTTACATAACCACCAAAGCTGCTGATATCGGCAATGCCCGGTGTGCCGATAAGTTGCCTGCGCACAATCCAATCCTGAATGGTGCGTAGCTCCATGGCATCGTATTTCTTTTCGAAGCCGGGTTTAGCCCGCAACACATATTGATAAATTTCGCTTAACCCGGTTGAAAGCGGACCAATTTCGGGTGAGCCCGCTCCTACCGGAATCTGATCCTGAGCCTGATTTAGTCGTTCGTTTACTTGCTGGCGTGCCCAGTAAATATCGGTGTCTTCTTCAAACACAACCGTTACAACCGATAGACCAAAGCGCGAGATAGAACGCATCTCTACGATTTCCGGAATGGTGGCCATGGTTTGTTCAACCGGAAAAGTAACCAGCCGTTCAATTTCCGGTGCAGCCAATGTGGGCGAAACGGTAATGATTTGTACCTGGTTATTGGTAATGTCAGGAACGGCATCGATAGGAAGTTGCTTTAACGAATAGCTACCCCAGATAATGAGTGCTATGGTAAGCATACCTACGATGACCTTATTCCTTATCGAAAAGGAGATAATGCCATGAAGCATGAAAAAATTGCTTTAGAAAAATGAAACTGATTTTTGATTTGCAATCAAATGGATTGCAGCAGAAAATTAAGCCAACTGTTTTGGCGGTTGCCAAATAGCCTGGCTGAATTCTGATGAATAGGCCGACTCGTAAAAATTATTGTATTGAATAATAAGACTAAATGAAGATGCCATATTGGAAACAAACTCAGGCAACATCATAGTTACGTGCGATGTGGTACAATCGTGCGATTTGAATGGCAGGCCTTTGTGCTGTTCGTGTTCTTGTTTGTCGTGCTGTTCGGCCAGCGAGCCATAGTGTAGGTTGAAGAAATCGGAAATAGAAAAAGAATCGGTATTGTTTTGATGTTGCTGAAAATGACTAATCATATAAGGCACTTTCGTGAGGTCGTGCAAATCCACTACCGAACCGGTAAGGAGCACCACAACCATTGTAAAAGCCAATATCTTTTTCACGAACGTAAAGGTAAGCCTGCACCGTCTAAAAATCAAAAGAGAGAGAGATTACCCCCTTTTCTAAATTTTGTAAGGTCGTAAGCGGGGGCTGTACGGTTGGCGAAGTATTTTTTCTTTGAGACATGAAAGAGTTGATGAATCGAGTCGGCAATGTTTCCCTCTCCCCGCATGCGCCTGCCAAACTGCGAATCGTTTACGGTACCGCCATGAAATGAGCATATCTGGTTCCATACTTTCTCAAACCGGTCGGGAAAGTTTTTACGCAGCCAGTCTTCAAAAATTTTTCCGATGGAGCCATTCAATCGTACTACGGTCATGCCACAGCCTAATGCGCCATGATCGGCCGCAGCCTTTAGTACTTGTGGTATTTCATGATGATTTAATCCGGGAATAATAGGCGCATTCATTATTCCTGTAGGGATCCCTGCTTTAGAAAGTTCTTCCAGTGTTTTTAATCGTTTAATAGCGCTGGCTGTGCGCGGTTCAAGAACACGCCTTAGGTCTTCATTAAGTGTGGTGATTGAAAGATAGACCTGCACCAGGTTATCGCTGGCAAGATCTTTCAGTAAATCGATATCGCGCGTTACCAGACTGTTTTTAGTAATAATACCTACGGGATGGCGATACCGTGCCAGCACTTTTAACATGCTTCGTGTAATTTCAAATTTACGTTCTTGCGGCTGGTAACAATCGGTGTTGCCGCTAAGCATAATGGGTACGGCATTCCAGTTTTTGTTCAGCAAATGTTTTTCGAGAAGTACCGCGGCATTTTTCTTAACAATGATTTTACTTTCAAAATCAATCCCAGCGCTAAAGCCGTAATACTCATGTGTGTTGCGCGCATAACAATAAATGCAACCATGCTCGCACCCCTGGTAGGGATTCATAGAATACATGCCCTGCAAATCGGGGCTCTCTACTTTGTTTACAATCTTCTTCGGGTTTTCTATAAATATTTGCGTGTGCGGAGCTTCGAGCAACGGTTCATCCAGCCCTTCGATGTGCTCGGTAACATATTGCGCTTTCAAGAACCGGTTTTCGGTTTTTATCTGTGCTCCACGCCCTTTAAAGTAATCCTGTTCCACAGACAAGAGTACTAAAATTATTAGTATTTATTCGATTTTGTGAAAAAATTAATGTTTTACACTTTACAGTAAGGTGTAAAGTGTAAAATGCCAGTGAATTGACTTTACTTAGCTAAACATGGCCCTGCAGTACAACAAAACACCCATCACAGAGATAATTACACCCCAAACCCGGCAAGCCAGCATAACGCTGCTCATCAAACGCGAAGACCAGAACCATCCGTTTATATCGGGTAACAAGTGGTGGAAGCTGAAATACAACCTGGAAGAAGCGCAAAGGCAAGGTTACAAAACACTGCTCACGTTTGGCGGAGCATACTCTAATCATATTTATGCAACGGCCGCTGCTGCGCACGAACTTGGTTTGCAAACTGTTGGTATTATTCGCGGAGAAGAAACCCCTCCGCTTAACCCTACTCTTGCTTTCGCGAAAAGCAAAAACATGCAATTGCATTATGTACCGCGTGAAGCATATCGAAATAAAACTGACTCAGATTTTATTGAACAGCTAAGAGAACGTTTCGGTGATTTTTATTTAATCCCGGAAGGCGGTACAAACACCCTGGCTATAAAAGGTGTTGCTGAGTTTGCTCAACAGTTACAACAAGAAACCTCTTTCGATTATGTGTGTTTACCAGTAGGCACAGGAGGAACAATAGCGGGAATAATTGCCGGATTAGATCAACAAAAACAAGTAATTGGCGTATCGGTTTTAAAGGATGGTGCCTTTCTTACCGATGAAATCAAACATCATTTAAAAAAAATTTCGGACAGGATTTATGGAAACTGGCATATCGACACATCGTATCATTACGGAGGCTATGCCAAAACCAATCCGCAGTTGTTTACCTTCATTGATGAGATGAACATAAACCATAACCTGCCGCTCGATCCGGTTTACACCGCCAAACTAATGTGGGGTGTGCTGGATATGATGGCAAAGGGCAGATTCAAACGTGGAAGTACTGTGCTGGTTTTACACACGGGCGGGTTACAGGGTTTGCAGGGCTTTCGGTAAACGTAAACCTGTTTGCTATGCGATTATTTTTAGAACTCATCTCAAAAATACCTCTAAGAGTACTTGTCATGCCGGATTTATTCCGGCATCTCAATTTCTTGCATCAAAATTCAAGATCGCGGAACACTGTCCGCGATGACAAAGTATTTTTGAGATGGGTTCTTCTCTGTCTTTTTGTTTCAGCAACAACTTACGCACAAGACCTGCCCACCAGCAGGCGCAGCAGCTATTTCACTTTTGTATACAAGCTAACCAACGCAGAGGCAAAAAATCTGTACGAAAGCCAGAAGCCATCGCAGGCGTATTTCCACACGCTTCATACACTTTATCCTACCGATTCGGCCCGGTTTCAAAATGAATTACCGATTGGGCATTACCTGATTGTGAAAACCGTTCAGGAGAAATTGCAGTACGAGCTAACTTCTGTTAATAATACATCTTTGCATTTGCTCAACAACCAGCGCGATCTGATTTTTATTATCAGCGACAATACCGGAAGTGAAGTTTCGCAGGCGACTGTAAAAATCAAAAACAGAACGATTGCGTACAACAAAAAGGATAAGGCCTATGTAATTCAGAAATCGAACAGGCGCGGCATATTGTCTGTTACAGTAGGGGAGCATACATCTTACTTTCCAATAGAAAGAAGCTACAACAACACCTTCTTTGTACGAACCGGTAAAAAAATACTCGGCACATTTCCGGTTAATCATCTCGCATCAGTGATAATCTATCCCATTCGTACGGTGAAAAATCTGATCACCGGAAACTATGTTCAGCCTCCGGGGATCTATTATAAAGTGAAACACTGGGTTGAGCCTAAATATGAAAAAAACTGGAAGGGCTACCTCGTGTTTAACAAACCCATGTTTAAACCGGGCGATACCCTTAGAGCAAAAGCATTTATTACCACCAAAAAAGGAAGACCAGTAACCAAAACCCTGGATGCGCGATTGTATAACTATGGTCGCAATAACGTAAACCTGAAACTTGGAAATGTTGCTCCTTACCGTAATGGTGCCTATGTGTACGAACTGATTCTTACCGACAGCTTAAAACTTTCGCTGGATACTAACCCGTATTTACAACTAGAGTATCGCGATAAGACTGTTCAATCAAAGTCGTTCCGCTATGAGCAATACGAATTAAAAGCCAACCAGTTTTTTGCGCGTTCAGAAAACAACCGGAAAGAAAAAGGCGCTACACTATATCTGAAGGGCACTGACTCGAACGATATGCCCCTGTACGATGTGCGAACCGAAATACTAATTAAATCCGATCGCGTAACTCAAGCGCATGAGGGCCGGCTTTTTGTTGCAGACACTCTTTGGTTTCATCAGCAAAAGTTAGATGCTGTAGGCGAAACGAAAATAGTGTTACCTGATTCTATCTTTCCGAAGGCAGCCTTGAATTATAAAGCCGTAATTGCATTTATCAATTCCGATAATGAAAGGCAAACCAAAGAACTCAGTTTGCAATTTGATTCTCAACTTGCACCTGTTCGTTTTGAAGTAAAGAACGACAGCGTGTGGATTTATCCGCTGGCATTAACCGATAAAATTGAACTGACCGCGCTCACCAATCAAGACGATGAAATCTTCACCAAAGAAGTGCAGCTTCCATACAGGGAAAAAATAAACCCGTTTATTAACGAATATGAAGCCGGTGCAACATCTGCCTGGGAGTTTCTGGAAATGAACACGTACGACAAGCTCGAAATTTTATCAGGCAGAACAGCCGACTCGATAACCATAACTGCAAGCAACCCGAGAAAAATTCCATTTCACTACCAGGTATTTAAGGGGAAACGTCAAATCTATCGAGGAAGCGCAGAGGAATCAACTGTAATTTTTGAGGACAAGGCCGGCACGCGCGAGTCATATACTGTATCGGTGCAATATGTATGGGCCGGTATTGCCAAACAAGAGGACTATGCGGTTAACTTTAACGACAGGCAACTGAATGTTTCCATTACCCATCTGCCATTGGTGTATCCGGGACAAACCACAGACTTTACCATTACCGTTACCGATGCTAAAGGCAAACCGGTAAACCAGGCCGATGTTACCGCTTTCGCGATTTCCAAAAAATTTAAACAGGGAACGCTTAATCAGGTACCTGTTTATCCGCGTAAGCAAAAAAGCAGATTGGTTTTTAACTCTTTTTACCAGGGAGAGTTTGATGACCCGGATAACCACAAGTTAGACTGGGCACTGTGGCATAAAACACTTGGGCTTGATAGTATTTCGTTTTACCAGTTCCTGTATCCGGCCAGCGGCAGGTATGAATTTGAAAAACCAAGTTCAGATTCCATTACACAAATTGCACCGTTTCTGGTGGAAGATGGCTTAGTGTTGCACCCTTCCATCATTTATATAAACAGTACTCCTGTATATCATGCTGCTGTAAACACGATACAGCCCTACTCATTCCGCATTCATGCGGGTGTTCACCTCATTACCATGCGAACAGGAAACTATACAATTTCCTTTTCGATAGATATAAAAAAGAACCACAAACAAATTGTTTCTATCGATTTGAAAAACCTGCCTGCCGATGCTATAAAAATACCGTACGACAAAGATGATCTGGAACGCGAGCAGACAACCATCAGTAAGTATTTTATTTCTGTTCATCGCGCTGCCGATCAACCGCGGGCATACCTCTGGCAATACGATAATTATTTTTTGTTTAATGAATCCGGGGCACGGGGATATCCGTACTCCGAAATAGCAGGGCCGTTGCACCCTCAGCTAACAAAATTTGTTACGGCCGATTCATCTGAAACAATTTTCGATTACGAGCCTTTTTTCTCGTATCAGTTTTTGCCAGGGGTTGTGCGGCAACGTTCGCTGGATAAATCCTTTTTGAGCAGGCGTGCTCCCGTTCCTTATATCATTCCTTCGTTTAACGATCAGGTAATTACCAAAGCTGAAATTGAAAAACGATGGGCCGTGCCTTCTGCCATTATAAAGCAGCGGTTTGCACCGTATCTGTCACCTAACTATGTGGGTGAAAGAACCGGGGCGCTCTTGTTTACAATCAAACCATCGGCAACCCCACTGTCTCATTTGGCTACCTTTATTATTAACCTCGATAATCCCGATCAGTATTTTATTTATCCGGCAAACAATCAGAATTTTGATCGCTTCAATGCTGCACACTATGAAGTTGTTTTGTTAATGAGCGATCACCAATACCTGCGTTCGGGTAAATTTTTTCTGCAGCCGTTTGGTCAGAATATGATCACCTTCTATCCCGACTCTGTTCATGCACGCGATGCCTTTTCTGAAAAATTATTCAACACATTAAAAGAATGGGATGATAAAACCTCTTATGTAGAACAAGTGCGCAGGATAGAAATGAATGAGGTGCGCACTTCATACTACGCACAGCGAAACGAAACCTATGCTTATACAGGCAACCTGATCAGAGGCCAGGTGTTTGATTCATATGATGGAAGTCCGTTGCCCGGAGTAAATGTTATTGTAAAAGGAACAGTTTATGGCACGGTTACCGATTTCAATGGCGAATACTATATTAATGTTCCGCCTGGTGGTACATTGGTATTCTCCTTTATTGGATATACAACACAAGAAGCACAAACCGGAAACCGTGGGCAGGTTGATGTGGATATGGCTGCTGATGTAATGCAACTTAACGAAGTGGTAGTGATGGGTTATGGAGCACAAAGAAGAATGAGTCTGGCTGTCTCCGCTAGCCGGGTAGAAACATCTTTGCAAGGCAGAATTGCCGGAGTACAGGTAAGTGGTGCGGCTAATCAAGAAATATATATTCGCGGCAATTCGAGCATAGACAGCGGAAACAATCCGTTAATTGTACTGGACGGAGTAGTAATCGATGCTTCGGCCTACAAAGATTTAGATCCCAGCCTTCTTACCGCGATAGAAGTGTTGAATAATGCACAGGCCACCGCTTTGTACGGATCGCGGGCAGCAGGCGGAGTAATTCTGCTCTCCACAAAAAAAGGGGTTACCGCTCAGCAATTGTTAAGTGCTCCTTTGCCAGAATCGGTACAGATGGCTATGCCCACAGAGCGTTTGCCCGGCAATAGCATACGCAAAAACTTTCGTGATAATGCTTTCTGGAAACCACACCTTATAACCGATGAAGAAGGTAATGCAAAATTCCCGGCCACCTTTCCGGATGACATAACCGGATGGAAAGTAGAAGCCCTGGCTATGACTGCGAAGAAGCAAAGCGGCATCGGTTCGTCCACTGTTCAATCTTACAAACCCTTGCTTGCGCAGCTTGTTACTCCTCACTTTTTATTGGAAGGTGATAGTGCCGTGGCAATTGGCAAGATAACCAACTACACAACGGATACGCTTTCTGTCGCGCGTGCAATTTCAATTGGCAATTTAGTTGATACTAAAAACCTATCGATAACCAACTCGCACATTGATACGCTTATTCTATCCGCTAACCGTACCGATTCGCTTACGCTGAAATATGCCATCACACAAAATCTTTATGAAGATGGCGAAATCCGTAAAGTACCCGTGTACAAAAAAGGTGTAAAAGATGCAGACGGTTTTTTTGCGGCCCTCCGCAACGACACATCGTTTACCCTACAACCACAATCGGGCGTGTTGCACCTTCGCGCACAAACCGATGCGTTAGATGTTTTACTGGATGAAATTGAAAGTGTGAAAAACTACCGCTACGATTGCAATGAACAATTAGCCTCAAAACTGTATGTGTTACTGGCCGAGAAAAAAATAGCGGAATTCAGAAAACAGAAATTTAGTCATGACGATCGCGTAAAGCGCATGATAAAAAAATTGTCGGAAAACCAACACAAAGAAGGCGGCTGGGGCTGGTGGAATCAAAGCGAAGGATTGGTTTGGATTACATTACATGTAGTGCAGGCATTGGAACGCGCAGAAAAAGCTGGCTATGAAATGCAGTATGACAAAGAAGGTGTTGCAAAATTTTTACAAACACAGATTTTTCAGCTTCCGTGGCGCGAACGGGTTTTGCCCATGCAATACCTGATTACACACAATACAAAAGTAGAAGTGCAGCCCTTATACGATTCGCTTATCAAAACAGAGCTATCGATTTATAGTCGCTTGCGTTTGGCTGAACTGATGCAGCAAAGTGGATTACCTTTTGAAAAAAATTGGTTGCACGAAGCCCGCAAACAAACACTGAAAGGAAATTATTACTGGGGCGAAGATCAGCCTTACTTGTTTGATAACGACAAGATGGCTACTGTTATCGCGTATCGTATTTTAAAAAATGATAAGGCATCAGCAGAAGAGTTACAACGCATTCGTAACTATTTCTTAGAAACACGTGGCCACACCTGGTCAAACACCTATCAATCGGCTTTAATTATTGAAACGTTATTGCCCGAATTGATGGAACAAGCCGGAAACCAGACACAACCCGAAATATCGTTTAACGGATCCTTCAACTTCAGTACAAAAAAATTTCCATTTGATACACTCATTCACCTTACTACGCCTGTTGCCGTTCGCAAATCCGGTTTGTCTCCGGTTTACTTTACGGCTTATTATGAATTCTGGAATCCCGAGCCAGAACGAAGTGAAAAAGACTTTGTAATCAATACTTACTTTAGCGGTAATGTTCAGCAACTGAAGGCTGGCAAACCGATAACACTAACCGTTGATGTTATTGTAAAGAAAGATGCCGAATATGTGATGCTGAACGTGCCCATTCCGGCTGGTTGCAGTTATGAAAACAAAAACCAGAGCTGGCGAAACGGAGAAGTACACCGCGAGTATGATTATCATCAAACCACTATATTCTGTAAAGAACTAAAAACTGGCACGTACCAATACACAATTTCATTGGTACCACGCTATACGGGCAAATATACCCTTAACCCGGCCCGTGCCGAGTGGATGTACTTTCCGGTAATGTATGGACAGGAAAAAACTAAAACGATAGCTATCGCTAATTGATGAAAAGCATCACTACCGTCATACATACTAAACCACATAGGCACATAGTCCACATAGGGCATTGTAAAACTATGTTTTCTGTGTGGTTCAAATAAGGCGCGACAACTTAGTTTCTCACAACCCCTCTTAACCAGGTAAATACTTTTTGTCCTCTTCTTGCTTCGGGTAGTTCACCACTTTCTTCGGCTGCTTTTACTTTTTCTATGGTATAGAAAGCGGTAGGTAAAATTTCTTTAAGCTTGTTCAGCAGTTCATCCAATCGTTCGCGTTCCAGCACCGTAAAAACCAAATTCTCTGGGCCATCGGGACCTTCTGCATCTACCTGTGTAAACCTAAAACGATTTTGATTGAGGAAAGAAACGAATTCGCGAATGTCTTTTCGCGTTATTATCCGCACAATTACTTTTCCATAAGCAAGTCGTTCTTCCACCATCATACCCACCAGCACACCCATAGCAAAACCACCCGGGTAAGCTACATAACACAGCCAGTTATCCAGGTGTTGAAAAATCTGCCGAATGGCCATCAGCCAGATAAACGCTTCGAAAAAGCCCAGTATCGTTGCGGTAACCCTTCGGTCGCCCAGCATGTAAATAATACGAACCGTGTTAATCGATACATCGCAGATGCGTGCAATAAAAATTAAAAGCGGCAGCACCACAAAACTGAATGCGTTTTCTGAAAGGCCTAAGGTTTGTGTAAAAAATTCCTGCATGGTTATCGCATTAAATCCTCAAACACCTCGCGCAACTTGCCAAACGATTTTACTTTGATTTTTGTCTTGGATAAGTCCAACGACTTTTTACTGTACTTCGAAATAAAAATTTCTTCAAAGCCCAATTTCTCGGCTTCAGAAATGCGTTGGTCTATCCGGTTAACAGCCCGCAACTCGCCACCTAAACCAATTTCTGCAGCAAAACAGATTTTATCATTTACCGGCACTTCTTCCATAGACGAAATGATGGACACGCACAAGGCAAGATCAATTGCGGGATCCTCCACATATATTCCGCCAGCCATGTTTACAAATACATCTTGTGTGCCTACCCGAAAGCCACAGCGTTTCTCTAATACGGCAAGCAACATATTTAATCGTTTCTGATCGAAGCCGGTAGGTGTGCGTTGCGGAGTACCGTACGATGCCGGACTAACCAGCGATTGAATTTCAATCAGCAGTGGCCGGTTGCCTTCAATGGTTGCGCCAATGGTTGCGCCACTCAGTTGTCCGTCTTTTTGCGAGATCAGAATTTCAGACGGATTGCTTACCTCGCGCAAGCCATTACCAAGCATTTCGTAAATACCAATCTCTGAAGTAGAGCCAAAACGATTTTTGGTTGTGCGAAGTATGCGGTATGCTAAGTGCCGGTCGCCCTCAAATTGTAAAACCGTATCTACCATGTGCTCCAATACTTTGGGGCCCGCAAGCGTACCATCTTTTGTAATATGGCCAACCAGAAATACGGGTGTATTCGTTTCTTTGGCAAACTTCATTAGTTCTGCCGCACATTGGCGTACCTGCCCTACGCTGCCCGCAGCGCTATCTAACATGTGCGAGTGTAGTGTTTGTATTGAATCTACAATCAACAACGCTGGCTCTAAATTTTCTATAGCCTGAAAAATACTTCGGGTATCTGTTTCGGCAAGCATGTAGAAATTTTCGTTGCTGGTTTTTGCTTTCCCATTCAATCGCTCGGCCCGCATTTTAATTTGCTGCTCGCTCTCCTCACCCGATACATAGAGAACTTTTGCCTTGCTTAACGATAGGGCCACCTGCAGCATTAATGTAGATTTTCCTATGCCCGGTTCTCCTCCAATTAAAATTAACGATCCGGGAACAATGCCTCCGCCCAGTACGCGGTTTAACTCGGTATCGGGGGTGGTTACCCGCACTTCTGCCGAAGAAGTAATTTCGTTTAACGTTTTGGGTTTATTGACTTTACTTTTTGAATTGTCCTGCCGCCAGTTGTTTCGATCTGTTTCATTTTTTGAAACAACTTCTTCTACAAAACTATTCCAGGCATTACACGAAGGGCATTTCCCTATCCACTTGGGCGATTCGTACCCACAACTCTGACAAAAAAATACGGTTTTGGATTTTGCCACTAATTAAAAATTGAATGCAATTTAAGAGAAAAAATTACCGCGCTGGTACCTTCGGATAGTGAGAAATAAAAATCTGTTTACTGCACGGGTGCGTTGGGTTCCTTTGCCATCGCATTATAAACCAGCCTTTCAGCAAGTGAAGGCCACAATTTATTTAACCAAACGGCCACCTTTCCCTGCGCGGTTAATATCAATGTTCGTTTGCGCTTTACTACTGCATTATATATATGATTGGCGCACTCTTCGGCTGTCATCATTTTTTCTTCTGCCCGTGGCGACTCACCTTGTGTTGTTCCATCTTTTGTTAAGGCCCGCATTCGTATGTTAGATGAGGTAAACCCCGGACATGCGGTAAGTACATGAACACCCGCTTTTAATACCTCTGCATGCAATACATCCAGAAATCCGTTTAATGCAAACTTACTGGCCGAGTAACCGGTGCGCCCGGGTAAACCGATAAAGCCTGCGATAGATGATATACCAACCACAGAACCTTTGTTCTTCGTAATTTCTGGTAAACAATAACGCGTGGCATATAGTGCGCCATAGAAATTAATGTCCATTACACTTTTTACTACGTCCATATCCACTTCCGTAAATAATGCCCGCATAGAGATGCCTGCATTATTAATTAAAATATCAATTGTGCCGTAAAGCCTGATGGCCTCGCCAGCCATTGCTTTGTTATCTTCTTCTTTGCTTACATCGGCCCGAAAGGCCGCTACGGTTAGACCTTTGGCTTGTAGTACCTCGGCTGCCTTGTTCAATTCGATTGCGTTACGCCCTGTAATCAAAACCTTAGATCCGCTTCTTCCAAACCGCTCGGCAAGGGCAAACCCGATACCCGATGACCCGCCCGTTATAACTACTACTTTGTTCTTCATAGAATAGAAAGCAAAAGTAATAAAACATTACCCTATTTTTGTGACCATGTTTTTATTGAGGCTGCTTTCGCGGATTCCGTTTCCTGTACTCTACCTGCTTTCAGACTTTATGTATTTTATTGGCTACCGGTTGGTTGGCTACAGACGTAAACTGGTAAAGAAGAATCTTAGAAATTCATTCCCCGAAAAATCAGACGAAGAACTTAATCGGATAGAAAAACAGTTTTACAAAAACCTCTGCGACTATGTGGTTGAAACCCTAAAACTTCTTACCCTTTCTGAAACAGAACTCAGAAAGCGTATGCAATTCACTAACCTTGCGGTCGTCCAAACTTTTTTTAATCAGGGAAAATCAATTATCATGCTTGCCTCACATCAGTTTAACTGGGAATGGCTGGTGGCTGCAGGTTCGTTAAATCATCCTGTAGATTTTGTGTATCAGGAGCAAAGCAGCAAACTCTTCAATAATTTTTCGCTGGCCGGCCGAACCCGGTTTGGCGCGCATCCCATCAAACGGCACCTTGTAGCCCGCGAATCCATTTCACGAAAACATGTTTTGCGTGGTGTTGCCATTGTAGCCGATCAGTTTCCGGGAAAAGGTCGCGATAAAAAATACTGGACTACTTTTCTCCATCAGGAAACCGCCTTTCATCAGGCTATCGGCCAACTTGCTGTACTACTGCAATACCCTGTCGTTTATTGTGCCATCCAAAAAAAGAAGCGCGGATATTACGAAGCTGAATATGTGCTAATTGATGAGCCTCCGTATGAAAAGGGTTCAAACCGGGTAGTAGATTACTATGCCAAAGCAACCGGGAAAGTAATTGAGAAAAACCCCGCGGGTTGGTTGTGGTCGCACAACCGCTGGAAAAAACGCGACTGATTAATTCAACAACATCTCAATATCTTCCCGCGAAAGCGCTTTGATCACGCTTTCTTCTGATTGGATCAGATTCTCAGAAAGTTTGAGTTTGTGTTTTTGCAGGGTAAGGATTTTCTCCTCAACGGTATTTCGTGTAATGAACTTGTAACTAAAAACTTTTTTCTTCTGCCCTATCCGATGCGCTCTGTCTGTAGCTTGTGCTTCCACAGCCGGGTTCCACCACGGATCGAGAATAAATACATAATCTGCTTCCGTAAGGTTTAACCCAAGGCCCCCTGCTTTTATTGAGATAAGAAAAACTTTAAGGTTTTCGTCTTTATTAAATTTATCTACCTGCTCTTTTCGGTCGGTACTCGATCCGTCCAGATAGGCAAAAGGAATTTTTCTTTCTTTCAACAAGGCTTTCACAATTCCCAGGTGCTTTACAAACTGGCTAAACACCAAAACTTTGTGCCCCTCCAGCAGCGCATTCTCTAACATATACGAAACATCTTCCAGTTTACCAGAATCTCCTTCGTAGCGCATATCAACCATTTTGGGGTGGTTAGAAATCTGCCGCAATTTGGTAAGTCCCTCCAGAATCATCATCCGTGTATTGTTGATTCCTTCCTTATCAATCTGATCCAGAATTTTATGACGATAGAATGACTTTACCTCTTCATATTTCTTTTCCTGCTCCGTAGTCATGTTGGTGTAATACACATTTTCTACTTTCTCGGGCAAATCAGTAGCTACCTGCGATTTTAACCTGCGCAGAATAAAGGGCTTAATAATCGAATTAAGCTTTTTGGTTTTTGCTTCATCGCGTTTCTTTTCAATGGGTTGCTGATACTCATTTTTAAAAAACGTTTGGCCTCCTAATAACCCCGGATTAATAAAGGTCATTTGCGACCACAAATCCAGTGTTGTGTTTTCGAGCGGGGTACCGGTAAGCGTAAGTTTGTAACGCGACTTCAACTCCATTACCGCTTTGGCAATGTTTGAGGTGGGGTTCTTTATTACCTGCGATTCGTCCAGAATAATATAATTGAAGTACACCTGCTTAAGCAGATCAATATCAAGCCGCGTAATGCCATAGCTGGTTAGCACAACATCGTATTTACTAAATCGCTTAATGTCTTTGTTGCGTAAAGTGCCGGTATAGGTTAGTATTCTCAGATCGGGCGTAAACCGGGATGCTTCCATCTCCCAATTATATACCAGAGAAGTAGGCATGATTAATAACGAAGTGCCCACATTTCCTTTTTCTTTCTCAGCTTGCAAGAGGGCAAGCGTTTGCACCGTTTTACCAAGGCCCATGTCATCGGCCAGGCAACCCCCCAAATGAAATTCGTTAAGAAAACGGAGCCAATTGTACCCGGCTTTTTGATAAGGCCTTAATGTGCCTTCAAATTTCTGCGGCAATGCATAGTCTCTGATGCCACTGAATGATTGCAGATTGCGCAGGCGCTCGCTCATGTGTACTTTGGCCAGGCTGCCTTCTTCCAGTTCTTTTAAAAGACTGATATGATGTTTTTTTAGAACCGGTTTTTCGCTGTTCTCTTGTGTTTCGCTTAGCGCAAACAAATCGCCATATTTTACCAGCCACGCTTCGGGTATAATTGCAATTTCGCCATTTGGCAGTTTGAATTCTACCTTCTTTTTAATGATTAGCTTGCGCAACTCCTTAAACGATATTTCATACTCGCCAAACCGGATTTTGGCATGAATATCAAACCAATCGATATTCTCTTTTACTTCCAGTTCGATTACAGCTTTGCCAACAAAATATTTTTTATCCCGGTTTTCGGGCTGGCTTACTTCAAAACCAAGGTTAAGCAGGTTTACGCGGTTTTCATTCAGCCACGAAAACGCCTGAGCTTTATCAACGGCTGTGCGAAACCCGCGCAAGGGCAGCCCTAACTTTATTAATGTCTGAGCATATTTTTTTTCAGAATCAAGGTCGCGTTTAACGCGATGAAAAATATAATCGTTTTCCTTTTTCTCTACGGTAACGCTTACGGGCATAAAGGCGTCTCCGCGAAACCGATGTTTACCATACTTAAAAGACAAATCGAAAACAATTTTTCCCGCTTCATCATCGCTGGGGCCATCGGGTGCATGGGCGCTGCCAAAAAGCGAAGGCACATTTTTTACATTGGCCGATGGCAATTCTGAAATACTTAATAATGGGTGCGGAGTGTACTCATTCTTGTTGATGTCGAACCCTTGCGCCTCCACATCATCAAAGGCTGCTATCAGTGGCCCAATAAATCGGTTGTAATATGTTTCTTCCAGTTTTTTTGGAATCTCTACACTTTTTTTAGCCAGAAACGGAAGAAGCTTTCGTCCATCTACAAACTTTTCGAATCCATACAGTTTTCCGTTCAACACCATCCAGGCTGGTTGTTTGCAAATAAGGTAGGCTGCCGGGTTGGGTATATCTACTTTCTTTCCCTGGAGTGTAATGGTTGGGTAATACACGGTGCTGTTTTCGCTGCGCTTAAAATGAAATTGAATGTTGGCGCGTTCTTCCAGTACCTCAATTTTGCGCCACGTGGGCTCGCCATCGTTCCCCATCTCAAACAAAAGCTTGCCTTTTATTTTTTCCAGCACAGCGGCCCTGCGCTTTTCCATAAAAGCTTCTATTTGTTCTTGCAACGGTTCATCTCCTTTATCTTTTTTAAAAACCTTGCTGAAGAACTCATCGGGTTTCATCACTTTTTTAGAAAAGTGTTTTAGCACTGCATCCTGGCTCATGCCATCCATCATTTCAATCAACTCAAAATCGCGGCTATCAAGGCCTTTGGAGAACTCGCGTGCATTTTTATGCGAAATGTTCTGATGTTGATAGGTGAGTTTTCCTTTCTCGTCAAGGTGTACAATAAACGATTCGAAAATATAGCCCAGGTACTCGTGCTGGTACAGCGAGTAAATAATCTGAAAGGGTTGGGCTGCAGATACTTTCATAACCTGTTTACAAAATCTACCTGGTGCCAAAAGCAGCCTGAGTAAGCCAAAACGGCCATTATGGGCTACTTACACACTAAGCAGAATTGCAAATTATGAATTTAGTGGCAAATTTTTACTTGAATTTCCTCTAAAAACATGCCCGCTAATTACATGCTAAAGCCTTTCCAGTGCATATGAGCGGGCGGCCAGGCGGGCCGGATAGAATGAAACCAATGTGGTAATCATTACAATAACCAATGCGGTAAGGGCAAAGTCGGTAAGTTTCATTTTAACCGGGTAGCTTGAAACAATGGCGTTCTCCATACCCATACCTATTAATCCAAACGAATCCTGAAGCCAGCATACTGCACCCCCCAACACCAGGCCTGCCAGTGCTCCGGTAAAGGCAATCAATGCTCCTTCACTTAAAAATATATTCCGGATAAGATTCGTACTGCTACCCATCGCAAACAAAACGGATATATCCTTTTTCTTATCTAAGACTAACATCATTAACGAAAAGAAAATGTTAATGGACGCAACCAGGATAAGCAAGGTTAGCGCTATGAATGTAAAAAGTTTTTCAATTTTAAGCAGCCGATACAAATCAGCATGTTGCTGTTGGTTGGTAAGCACAGAAAATTCGGGGCCCAATACATTGGCTACTCCGGCCTGGGTTTCTTGTAAGGATAGTTTGCCGGTGGTTTTTATTTCGAGGCTGGTGCGCTTGTTGCCATAGGTAAGCAGGTCTTGCGCAAAATGAAGCGGCACAAAAATATAATTGTCGTCATAATTTTTTTCGATAGAGAATACTCCACCCGGTTGTATAATTCTGCGTGCATAAAGCTGAGATGGGTCTAACCCTGTTGCTTTCAGATTTTTAATATAAAATACTTGCAATGGATGAATATTCTCGGTCACATTTAATGACAGCGCATATTGAACCCCTCTGCCGACTACGGCATAGTCGATTTCATTTTGGCTCAAAATCAGTTTGCCTTCCACCATGCTGTTATCCAGCCGGTGCTGATCCAGAAAACTATCGCTTACCCCCTTTAACGTAACAACCATATCGGCATCACGATACCGCACATAGGCATAATCTTCAATTACCTCAGTAATTATGCCTACACCGGGTACTTCTTTTAGCTGATCCATCAGCTTCTCATTTACCTCAAAGGATTTTCCTTTCTTTAGTTCGATTTTAAGTTCAGGATCGAAGGAAGTATACAGGCCGCGCAGTAAATCTTCTAACCCATTAAATACAGAAAGCACAATAACCAAAGCTGCTGTTGAAAAGGCAATGCCGGTAATGGCAAGAATGGAAATAATATTGATGAAGTTTTTCTTTCGGCCTGAAAAGAAGTATCGCCTGGCAATAAATAACGAAAGATTCAACTGTTTCGGGTTTATTCTTTGCTCTCTTTGGGGATATTGAGATTCTTGATCAGGTCTTCAATGCGTTGTGCGTTTTCTTCTACCTCATCAATAAAGAAAACCAATGCCGGCACAATGCGGGCCTGGTTACGAATACGATCGCCCAGCGCTTTGCGTATTTCGCTCTTGTGCAATTCGATACTGTGTAATACCGCTTTCTTATCTTTGACTAAAGTCATGCTTAAATAAACCTTTGCCACACTTAAATCAGGGCTAATGCGAACATCTGCAATGGTTATAAAGGCATTACCCAAAATACCTCGCTTATCTTTTAAAAAGATATCGCTTAGCTCTTTTTGAATCAGTTTGTTGTATTTCTGCTGTCGTACCGTTCCGCTCATGCGTACAAAGATAATAGTTAGCCGATATTATTATGATCGGGGTGTACGGGCAACTTTTTGTTTATTTGTGTCTGTTTAAAACTGTGTTTTGTGCTGCTTCGCTTTTTCCGAATAAACGATCCTTACCGGTTACTTGCCATTTTTATCCTGTTGGTACTAATTGGCCTTGGGTTCTTCATTGATCCTGTGGCCACCACGCTTTCAGAACTACAGTCTATCGTGCTGGGCGAGGCTCTTAATAGTAATAAAAGTCTTTACACCGAGGTGCATACTACTGTACCTCCATTAGCAGCCTGGTTTTACAGTTGGGCAGAGTGGTTGTTTGGGCGCTCGCTTACGGCCCGGCATATGGTTGCCTTTCTCCTTATCTTTTTACAGGGTGCCTACTTCACCATTTTACTAATCAACAATAAAGCCCAGAGCGAAAGCACCTATTTACCCGCTTTCCTTTTTGGAGTAGTGTGTTTCTACTCTTTTGATATGTTAATACTATCGCCCGAGTTATTGGCCTCTACCCTACTGCTTCTTGCACTTAATAATTTATTTAAAGAGGTTGAGTTTCGTGTGCAGCGCGATGACACCCTTCTGCTGCTTGGTCTTTACCTGGGGCTGGCCTCGTTGTTTGTTCTTTCGTATAGTGTGTTTCTTCCGGGTACCGTTATTATTCTGGCTGTTTTTACACGCCTATCCATTCGCAAAACGCTTCTCCTGATTTTTGGCTTTTCGCTGCCTCATCTGCTGCTTATGGTTGCTTTTTATTTTAATGGAAATTTTGAATTCTTGTGGAGCAACTTCTATGAAGGCACAACCTGGTTTGTAGCCAATCCGGTTTCGTTACGGGCTATGCTTTACCTGTCGGCTATTCCAATCGGTTATTTTTTGTTTTCGCTTGTAATGGTAAACCGCGAAGCCCGCCTTACCAAATATCAATCGCAGCTTTTACAGATTATGTTTTTCTGGTTGTTAATTGCCATAACCGAAATTGGAATACGTGGTAAAATGGCACCGCACCGTGTAATTACCTATGCGCCATCACTTGCTTATTTCATTAGCCATTACATCTTACTGGTACGCAGAAAATGGCTTGCCGAAATTTTATTATGGGGTTTTGCCGGTGGTATTGTAACGATTGCCTACCTGGCCCGTTACGATATGATAAATAAAATCGATTACTCAAAAATGTTTTTCAGCAATGTATCATCAGCGCCAAGCAACAAACGAATTCTGGTTTTGGATAACCAATGGGGATATTTCGAAAACAACAAACTTGCAACCGGCTTTTACGACTGGTCTGTTTCTGAACCCTACTTTCGTGATGTGGATTATTTCCAAAATGTTGTATTGATCGATAAAGCGTTTAGCCAGGATTTGCCCGAGATGATTATAGACCCCCATCAGGTAATGCCCAATGTTTTTAAAAGAATACCCGGGCTGGCCAATCGGTATTCCAAACAAGAAACTACGTATGTTATTAAACCTGCTAATTAATTGAATTCTTAAAATCAGGTAATATGCGTTCAGGTTTTATCGTGCTTTGTTGTTGCTGGGCCTTGTTACTACTCTCATGCCAGGAGGTTTCTTTTACAAAAGCACAACCGGCAGGAGTTGCCGCCTTACGTCAACTTCCCCAATCAATCTGTGGCGAATATCAAATACGTGATAACACAACAGGCGAAATGGGCGATACCATTATTATCGAACCGTGGGGATATCGCACAAAAGACGCTGCCGGAAAAGATTGGCTTGGAGCCGCACATCTGAGCGATACACTGGTAGTAAAACAGTACGAAAATTATTTCTTCATCAATTTTAAAGAAGGAGATCAATGGATTTTACGATTGCTAAAAGTGAAGTCGCCTAATGTACTCACTTTAATGTCTATCAACCTCGAAACCGAAACCGGGGAACAACTGCAAAGGCTCAACAAAAAACTGAAGGTAAAAAAGATTGAGCAGGATGATTATGTTTTTTATCAGATCAATCCTACGCCAGCACAACTCATGAGTCTTATTAAAGAAGATTATTTTACAGGGTTGGAGTTGTGGCGGAAACCCTCAAATTAATTTCCACTCTTTTCTATAGGGGCGGTTTAAATATGTATTTGCTTCCTTATCGTTAAGAAACTTTTCTTTTCCTGCATTCCAATTCAGGCTGCGGTTTAATCGCCACGAAAGTAAAGCCAGGTGCATAGGCAAGGTCATCTCGCGTGCATAAGCAAGATTGGATTCGGGTTGTGTGCGCGATTTTACGGCATCAATAAAATTTTGCTGGTGACCGGGCGAGCGCGGAACCGTTTGTGAAACCGAAGGGATATCGCTAACCGTTTCTCCATTAATGGAAATGGACATGGTACTATAATCACAAATCAATGTTCCTTTGTCACCCTCAAAGTATGCTCCTATATTACGTTCGGCCGCTCCCGGCACATTGGGTGGTTGCGTAGTCCAGAAAAGTTTCAGGTCTGTAAATTCAAATTCGGCATCCAGCCATTTAGGTGCATCGGCCTGCCCATCTGTTTTTTCGCCCCGTGCTGTTACTCGCTTTAATCCTTTGGGTTCAATGGCCCACCACACTACGTCAGCAATGTGGCACCAGAAATCTGCAAACACCCCTCCTGAATAATCGAGAAAATAGCGATACGTAAAATGACAACGCTCGGGTACATATTCTTTAAAGGGCGCTGGCCCAAGCCACATATCCCAGTTAAGCCCTGCGGGTGGAGTTTGAATTTTAGCTTCGCCCAGGCCCGGTGAAAAAGCATTTTTCCAAAGTCGTACGGTGTGCACTTTTCCAATTGCTCCGCTCCGTATTATTTCAACTACGCGATGGTAATTATCACCGGCATGTATTTGTGTGCCTAATTGAAACACCCGGCTGTATTTGGTCTGATTCAGCAACATGGTTTTGCCTTCCTGCACACTATAGGAAAGCGGTTTTTCGCCATACACATCTTTGCCTGCCTGAAAGGCGAGCGATGCAATTTGCGCATGCCAGTGATCGGGTGTGGCAATGGTAATAGCATCAATATCTTTCCGGTCTAATACATGACGAAAGTCTTCGTAGGTAGAAGCTTTCGTTTCGGAATTAATTTTTTTGAGCGACCCGAGTGTAGCTGCCAGATGATTCTGATCTACATCGCACAATGCCACCACCTCTGCCCCCGGTAAATTGGCGAACCAATCCATGTGTTGGTTCCCCATACCTCCTAACCCGATATGCGCAATACGCACCCGCTCATTAACAGAACCCCTGGTTATAAGCGAGGGAAGAAAGGTAATACCGAGTGCTCCAAGGGCACTCTTCCGGATAAAATCACGTCTGTTCAAACTCATACCATAAAAATTTGTGCGAACGAAGCTACTAAAAAAATCAATCGGCAAACCTGTATCTACCCCGATACAAAAATCACTGCCTTTCAACCAAAAAATTCAATACCTTACCTGTTTCTAATTTTACCTGTTTATGCGCTGGCTTACTTTATTACTTATCTGCTTGTTGGTGCAATGCGCCCAACCCGAACAACACACATCTTCCACTCCCCGCACACTGCTCGCCATCTTTGCACACCCCGATGATGAAGCTACCGTAGCTCCGGTGCTCGCAAAATATGCGGCCGAAGGTGTAACGGTCTATCTTGCCATTGCTACCGATGGCCGGTATGGCGTTACCGATCATGCTAAAATTCCCGCTGGCGACAGCCTGGCCGCTGTGCGCGAAGAAGAAGCAAAATGCGCAGCCGAAAAATTAGGCATTCAACCCCCCATCTTTTTTAAACTGCACGATCAGCTTAAAATGGGTTTGGGTATGGCTGCTATTGATGGCGAACTTAATGTGATGCGCGAGCGCGTGAAAGACCTTTTTATTTCTCTTAAACCCGATGTAGTGATTACCTGGAGCGCTTCCGGCTGGACGGGCCATCACGATCACCGGCTGGTAAGTACCGTAGTTACCGAAGTGTTTCAAACTCAAAAACGCGATAAGCCCGCTCAACTCTATTACAGCGCAATTCCTTCCGGAAATTTTCCCATCAACGGTCCTCTGGATTTAGCTACAGTAGATTCAACGTTTCTTCCCATAAAAATTTCCATCTCCGGTGCCGATTATGAAAAAGCATTAGCCTCGTGGCATTGTCATAAAAGTCAATACACACCCGAAACCATTGAAGGCATGCATCAACTGCTTACCTCTTCTCTTAAAGGCACTGCTTACTTTATGCCGGTAGCCGTTTCATCACCAGAAAAAAACAGTTTGTTTTAATACGAATCATAAACCACCTAACCTATGAAATCTCTTCTCTCTCTTGCTTGTGCGCTTTTGGTAGTAAGTGCCTTCGCACAAAAAAAACCTCAGGCGCCAGTTATTACTGCATCAAAGAAAAATGTAATCGAATCGGTGAATAAACACGCGCCCGAAATGATTGACATCGCCAATAAAATATGGGCCGCAGAAGAAACGGCTTTTAACGAACATGTCTCTGCAAAATTATTGGCCGACTATGCCGAAGCCAACGGATTTAAAGTAGAACGCGGGGTGGCCGAAATTCCAACTGCCTTTGTAGCTACCTACGGAAGTGGCAGCCCGGTGATTGGCATCTTAGGTGAGTTTGATGCCCTGCCCGGACTTTCACAAAAAACTGTTCCGGTAAAAGATCCGCTTCATGCCGGTGCGCCCGGCCATGGGTGCGGTCATAATCTTTTTGGTACCGCAAGCCTGGGTGCAGCCATCTCTATCAAAGAAATGATTGAGCAAGGAAAACTGAAAGGCACCATAAAATTCTTTGGCACTCCGGCCGAAGAAAAGTTTTTTGGAAAACTATGGATGATTCGTGCGGGGTTATTTAACGGAGTTGATGTAGTAATGGACTGGCATCCCGGTGCCGAAACAAAAGCCGCAGTGCAAACCGGTTTGGCCTTAGTTGACTTTGTTGTTGAGTTTAACGGACAGGCCGCGCACGCTTCGGGCGACCCATGGAACGGACGCAGTGCCAGTGATGCTCTTGAATTATATACTACCGGAATCAATTACCTGCGCGAGCACATTAAACCCAGTGTGCGCATTCATTATCACATTCAGGATGGCGGCCAGGTGGTAAACGTGGTGCCAGACTATGCGCGGTTGTGGGTGCGTGTACGCGACATAAAACGCGATGGCATGGCCGAGGTGTATGACCGCGTAAAGAAGATGGCCGAAGGCGCAGCCATTATGGCTAATGTGGATTACAAAATTTCTTTGGTGTCTGGTATTTACGAAGTATTGGTAAACCGCACCGGTGCCGAATACACCACTAAAAACCTGGCACTGCTCGGGCCGTTGAGTTATACCGATGAAGAAACAGCCTTTGCAAAAAAGATTCAGGAGAGCACGGGTAAACCACAGGTAGGATTGCACACGAAAGTAGAACCCCTGGAAGCAACAGATCCGAATTCTGGTGGAGGCTCTACCGATGTAGGCGATGTAAGCTGGGTAGTACCCACGCTGCGGTTAAGTGTAGCCACAGCACCCATAGGAACACCGTGGCACTCGTGGGCAGTGGTTGCGTGTGGCGGAATGTCTATCGGGCATAAAGGCATGTTACATTCTTCAAAAACATTGGCCATGACGATGGTTGATTTATTTGAAGACCCCAAAAAAGTAGAAGCCATTAAAGCCGAGTTTGTAAAAGCCAAAGGCGATCATATATATAAAGGAATGATACCCGATGGCCCGCCACCGGTAGGGAAGAATTAAGTTATACTTTGCTCTGAAAAAATAATTGCGAGTAAAAACCTTCGTCTATGCAACCGGTTTTGGCTTGATAGGCGAAGGTTTGTTTTGGGTATAGGGGAGTTATGGGCAAGCGGTCTGCTGAGAAAAAAGTGACAATAAAAATGTAAATTGGGGACATGAAAACAATAACCGTAAATATACCGGACACTGTGGACTTTGACGACAAGGAAGCCCTAATGGCAATTGCTACAGGGCTGTATGAAAAAGGCAGACTTTCACTTGGACAGGCTGCAGAACTAGTTGGATTGTCAAAAAGTGCATTTATGGAAATTCTGGGAACCTTCGGAGTTTCAGTTTTCAATTACCCTCCTTCAGACCTTGACCGGGACGTAGAGAATGCAAAAAGTTATAATCTCTGATACAAGCTGTTTAATTCTTCTCGACAAGATTGGAGAACTAAATCTTTTAAATAAACTCTTCGGGCTTGGACAAAATCAAAAAGACCGATTTCAGGCTAACTCCTGAACCTGAAAAGAGAACGTTGGAAAAAGCTAATGAGATATGATGACCCGCCACCGGTTGGGAAGAATTAGGCACTATACTCTTCTTGAAGAAATAATTGTGAATAAAAGCCTTCGCCTGTTGTGCTAACACCGGAATAGCCGCGCAAGCCCACCTCAATACCAAAGTTATGGCAAGAGTCAAATCTCCTCGGACACTCTACTTTGGTAAAAGGGAGTACGTTCGACTTGGAGGAAAAAGTAAATTTAAAGCCGTTGGTTTTAACTTGAAGTTACAACCCTTGTCGACCACAGAACCGTTTGCTAATCTTTTAATAGGATAATCAAGAGTAATCGCACCTATATCTATCAGTAGCCCAAACTGATTTAACAAGGGACTTTTGGTGTGCTCTGCGGACTTAAACAAAAAATATTCATTACCATCTTCCTTCTTGGATTGTGCTTTTATCCAAAATGTTTCTTTGTGCTTTGTTGCCAAAGCATTTCTAAGAACCCCCAATTCCCAAGTTAAAAAATCACCAATCTCCTTATCATCTGAGTTCTCAAACAAATAATCCTGCTCGTAATCAGTTCTTAAAATTAATCCTTGCGCATTTCTTCCAGTTGCCCTTATAGTATTGTACAAACGGAATATACCCTTTTCCCAATATCCAAATGCATTAAGAATTTGAGTTCGATTTTTAAACTTACTTAATTCCCAGTTCGGAGTTTTCGCAAACAAACCCTTTCTTGTTCCTTTGTTTTCTCTTGCTGATTTCAATTCAATCCCCTTGTAATCTGGAGTTCTTGATGAGTTCATTTCAATTCCCAGCAACCTTTCTAACGTTCTTCCAATTGAAGTATCAGCTTGCAGTAAAGCGGGAACAAAACCTTTAGTTGCAATCGCTCTCAACTTGAATAATAATTCATCAGCTATCTCATTTGAAATTTGGTTAATCGCATTTACAAGGTCTTTCAATGGATTTGGCGTTTTCGCTTCCAACAATTCTTTCAAATCGAGTTGCGTAATGTTTAATACATATAACTCCATTTCAAAAGCTATAATTCCAACAACGTCATTTGCTTCAACTAATTCAGGCAATTTAGAAATCCATATTCTGGGGTCTCCATCCTTTGTTCTTGGTCTATACAATGATGTGTTTGTTCCTACTAATCTTGCCTCAGTAATCAGGTTAGTCTTTACAGATATACCATTTTCTTTTGCCCCTTTACCCTGTAATCCGAAATCGTGAATTTTTCTGGTTTTCAAATAGGTTCTTACAGAGCCCGTTGCATCCATAATTGATTTTTTCAAACCATTTTCAGTTGGTTCAATCAATGTCAGATCAACCGATTTTTCTGTTAGTAATTTTATTCTATTAATCTCTACAGTAGAAAGTGGCCTCATCCTGAGCAAACTACTTAATATTCTTCAAAATTTCTAAAGCCACAGCACGAGCCATAAGCGGAGGAACTGCATTACCCACTAACGTAAATTGAGGCACTTCAAATTTTCGCTTGTTGCCGCCAGTTGACCGCTTTCCTTGAAATACAAAAGAATCATCAAACGACTGTAATCTTGCCATTTCACGAACCGTTAAAGCCCTTGGACTTGAATAATGTATGTAATCATCAGGTATCGTCATTACAGTAGGGCTTTGTGAATCTGGTTTCAAAACATTGTAGTTGCGTTTCTCAGAATCAAGTCCGATTTTTTTTAATTCCTTTTTCGCTACATCATAATCACCAGCATTCAATATTACCTTCAATCGTTTAACTACATCATCATTTTGATTACTAGTTTTATGGTTATGTAATGGAGCAACAATATGAGTTAAAGTATTCTCAAGTTCTTCAAAGCTTCTTACATAAAAAGGATTTTTAGCGTTTGAGAATCTGCCATTTAGGCGTCCCTTTTTCGACCATTCAGCATACGTCATTCCTTTTTTATCATCAGTCTTGCCATCGATAGTTCTTCTCTTAATTAAAGATTTCATTTTTTCCGTCCCTCCGTTGTATCTCGACTTCAAATCAATTGATTCATAACTGAATTTTTCTTCATCGTTACCAATAAAATCTAAATCATACAAAGCTTCAAATACAGTTACCTTTTCCTTTCCATCGACAGTTGGAGGAACTGACTTAATTAATTTCTGGTCTTTACGACAGCCAATAAATAAAACTCGTTCCCGATTTTGAGGAACACCGTAATTTGAAGCCAAGGCTACAAAGGGCTGGTCAATATTATACAATCTTATGTGAGTCAAAATCTCTTCGAACTCCTTTTCCGCCTTCAATGCTTTCACAAACGGAATAAGACCTTGAATACATTCCTCAAAAGAATAATTATAAATTTCTAAAGCCGAAATAATTTCAGCTATTTCTTTTTGATACTCTTTTGCGGGTTTCAAATTTTTGAAAGCCTCATGTATTTGGTCAATAATGGAGTCTGATTCAATGGAGGTTAAAAACGAATCAAATTTTTCTGCAAAGAAATCATTATCCAAATCACTATGTGCCTTTTCCAAAATCACCTTCTTTCTAACATATGCCAATTCCTTGCTCCTTTTCAATAGGTTAAAACCGTGGCGAATTGTATTAATATTTACATCTGTCTTACTTGTTTTGTAATCCGCAATTTTGGGAGTGAGCAGGCGGAACCTATTTTCAATAATTTGAATAAAGCCCTCCCTTAATTTCTCTAATTCTTTTTCATTCGCTGATTCAAATTGCATTCGCAAATTGAAACAATCCAAGGTGAAAGTCTTTTCCCTTTCAGCAATTCTGAGTTTTGCTAAAAAATGAATTAGTTGATGAAGTTCTTTTAAATCAATAATTGACTTAATCTCCTGTAAAATCATTTCCTTTATTTTGCCATTTTCTTTTGTGAGAATCCCTTTTACGTTTTCCATCACAAAATACTTAGGGCGCAGAACCCGAATAACATTTAAGTAATGAGCAAATAAATCGTCTTTTTTATCAAATTTTTTACGTTTACCCGCCAAACTAAAACTTTGACAAGGAGGTCCACCGCAGACGACATCAACCTGCTGACTTCTAAGCTTCTTTAATAAATTATCTAAAAAGTCCGGTTCCGTAATATCTTGACGCAGAAACTCTGCATCCATTCCAAGTTGGTAATTATATCGCGCAAGGTGTGTTAATTCGCAATTCTCATTAATATCACTTCCTAACAAAAAATCATAATATCGATTACCATGTTCTGCTTGTAGAAAGCCTTCACTAAAACCTCCTGCTCCAGCAAACAAATCAACCAAGGTTGTTTTTGTTTTACTTTCATATTCAGCTAAATCTTCACAGACCATTTTGACATCAGTGTTAACTTTTCGACTATTAACAAAAGACAATATTTTTCCCTTGACTTTTTTATCCGTAAAGTGTGAATGAGAAACTGAATTAAAATACTTTTCAACCTCTTGCTTTAAAAAAAATAAGAACTTATTTACTGACTTGTGGTTGTATCCTGACTCCTTGACCATCTGGTTTTTATTATCCCAATCCTTTTTCAGAATCTTTTCGCCAGTCGCAACCTTGACCTGTACGTCCTTCTGCCTGATAACAAGGTGTATTGGAGACCTTTTACTTTTATCAGCTTTATCTAAGTAGAACTTGACATTTATCATATGGCGGACATTTTTACGGACACGGACAAATTTACGGACAAATGCCAGACAGACAACAATAAGTGAGTAATTTTCTAAACAACAACGCACACAAATTTGCAGTTTTCACAATCCCCTCCCCATAATTTTTCAGATATTTCGATTAAAATAAAGGCCTCGCGACCGCTCCAATGAACGCCCCTACTTTTACAACCCCCATGCAACTCATACCCATAAAAGAAACCCCTGAAGAAAACGAAGCGCTTATGCGCCATGTGGGATTGCAGGCTGTGGTTCAAATGACTATTGACTTCTATAAAAAAGTTGGATATGCCGAGCCCTGGATTGATTACTTGGCTGAAGAAAGCGGAGACTGGGTTGGCAGTGCGGCCTTCAAAGGGGCACCTGTTAACGGAACAATTGAAATTGCCTATGGCACAAATGAGAATTACAGAAATAAGGGAGTGGGGGCAACCATTTGTAAACTTCTGGTTGATTTAGCGCTAACCACTGATCCGCTACTAAAAATAACAGCCCGTACTATTTCGGATGACAATTTTTCATCAAAGATACTTTTAAAGAATAATTTCATCTGTACAGGAACCGTTCAGGATCCGGAAGATGGTGAAGTGTGAGGCTCTTTCAGGGAAATCAGTAATGGTATCGGGAAGCTGAGACGAGTGAATGGAAAAACATCAATGAAATAAAGAAAGAGTACCCTTCAGCAAGCATTCTCCGGAACAATAGGGTTGTTTTCAAAATAAAAGGAAACAACTATCGACTAATTGTTAAGATTAATTTTCACTATCAAATGATATGAATACGATTTATTGGAACTCACAAAGAATACGACCCGTTCGAGTTGCTCCATTATACAAAAACAAACTTGGCGTTTTGCGTACCTTCAGGATTGAGTGTGCCGGCTTTTACTACGAATTCCCTGCCAGTTTTGTGCTCCGAAATCCTCCACTGCGCCAAGCGCCAAACCGTTGTGGCTCATGCCTCGCACGAAAAAGTAATTCCGAAAAATGACTATTTTTGGAGACATTAAAACGACATGAAAGCAGCAGACTTAAAGTTTAACCTCATTGACAGTTACTTAGGGCTTTTGAACAATTTAAGCCCTGACAGCAAACTTGAGTTGATTTCAAGGCTTTCGGACTCATTAAAAGGCTCTAAAAAACCTACAAAAAAGTCATTAAGCGATTTATATGGAGCCTTTAAATCAAAGAAAACAGCTGACGAGATAATAACTGACTTAAAAAGCAGCAGAAACTTTAACCGTAAGACTGAACAACTTTGAAAAAATATCTCCTTGACACAAACATCTGTGTTTATTTTTTAAAGGGACTCTACAACCTGGACAAGAAAATAGAAAAATCTGAAACTGAAAACTGTTTCGTTTCTGAAATCACAATTGCCTAATTAAAATTCGGTTCCGAGAATAGCGAAAACCAAGAGAAGAACAGAAAGACAGTTGACGAATTCGTGAGTAAATTCACAATCATACCAATTTTCAACTCGCTCGACATTTACGCTAAGGAAAAAGCAAGGCTGAGAAAAAAAGGACTCCCATTGGATGACTTTGATTTATTAATTGGAGCGACAGCTATTTCAAATAACCTGACATTAGTAACACGAAATGTTTCAGACTTCGAAAGACTAAAGGGAATCGAAATAGAAAATTGGGTGGACTAAGGGCACAAGCCACAACGATGTTTATGCAATGCGGGGGTTAGGTCTAATTTTGCGTTGCGTTCAAAAAAATGAGTGCGGTCAAGCACCTGGTAATGGGCGCATGAACTGGCTCTCCGTTGTTGTTATTCCTAAATCTTTATCGGCATTTCTCTGTATCGCTTACCCGTTGCTGCAAAAATAGCGTTGGCTAAAGCCGGTGCTACCGGGGGCACAGGAGGCTCGCCCACACCAGTTGGTTTTTCATCGCTCTCTACCAAATGTACTTGCAGTATTTTAGGGGCATCAGCCATGCGCGCTACACCATACTTATCAAAATTGGTTTGCATGCTGGCGCCATCTTTAAAAGAAATACTTCCCTTTAATGCACCACTTAATGAAAAAATAAATCCGCCTTCAAACTGATTGATTACCGAGTTGCGGTTAACCACCTGTCCGCAATCCACTGCATAATGCGCTTCTTCAACCGAAACTTTTCCGGCATCATCTACAGACACATGAACTGCACAGGCCACATACGTTAAAAAACTCCGGTGTGCACAAATGCCCATGCCTTGTCCTTGCGGGAGGGGTTTACCCCAGCCCGATTTTTCGGCAACCAATTCAATTACTCCGCGCAGGCGGGCGGTGTTCCAGGGAAACGTATCTATGGGCTCACCATAGTTTTCAAAGCCCGGAATGTATTCGTCAAGCGGAATGGATCGGTCGGGGCCAAGCAGTTCAAGTAAGTTTTTTACCGGATCAACACCGCGTTGAGTTGCAATTTCATCTACCATGCTGCCCACGGCAAAGGCATGCTGAATGTTGCTTACCGAACGCAACCAGCCAATGCGGGTTTTGGCTGGCGCTTCAATAGCTTCAATCGAAACATTGGGAATGTTATAGGGAAAATCAACTGCGCCTAACCCTAATTCGCCCGTACTCGGAAAAATTTCTTTCGTGTTGGTAGTTCCGCCAATAGGCGGAAATGCACTGCGATGGTTCCATGCCGTTACGGTATTCTCTTTATCAAACGCTACCCGAATTTGTTGCACTCCGCAGGCATGATAAAAATCGTGCGTTAAATCATCTTCACGTGTCCAGGTAACTTTAACGGGCGTGCCCGGCATTTCTTTGGCGATAAGCGCAGCTTCTACTGCAAAATCAGGTTTTGATTTACGACCAAAAGCTCCGCCCAGTAACGTTACGTTTATCGTTACGTTGGCGGCATCTAACTCCAGGTTTGCGGCCACACTATCGCGTATCCATTGTGGCGATTGTACCGGAGCCCACATTTCTATTTTACCATCCACAAACAAAGCCGTGGCATTGGGCGGCTCCATGGGTGCGTGCGATAAGTGTTGTGTAATAAATGTTGATTCCAAAATGTGGTCAGCTTTTTTAAAGGCATCATCTACCGAGCCGTTCGTTCTGCGGGCATCGCCTTTCTTCTTTGTCTTCGTTACCAAATCCAGAATGTATTCATCCGAATCGTAATCGAGGTTAACCCCATAGTCCCACTCCACCTCAAGCGCTTTACGTGCTGTAATAGCGGCCCATGTGGTATCTGCTACTACTACTATTCCGCCTTGTGGTGCATCAAAGCCTGCCGGGAATCCGGAAGCTTTCATCTCAAAAATTTTTACCACACCCGCAACCTTTAATGCTTCTGCATCGGAATAGCTTGCCGGTTTACCTCCAGCTACCGGACAACGCAGAATTACAGCGTACTTCATTCCGGGTTTTACTACATCAATTCCATATACAGCATTTCCTTTAACTATATCGGGTGTATCGTACAGGTTTGTTTTTTTGCCAATGTATTTCCAGTCGGCCTTATTTTTTAAAACGATTTTATCCTCAGCTGGTACTCCCAGTTTGGAGGCAATCTCGGTTAACTCACCAAAACCAATTTTCTTTCCGCTCTTACTTACCACTTCGTGATTCTGTGCTTTGCAATCGCCCGCATCAACGCCCCATTTTTGTGCCGCTGCTTGTTCCAGCATCATACGGGCAGAAGCACCCGCTTTGCGCATAGGTTCAAAAAACATGCGTATAGAAAATGAACCATCGGTATTTTGATTGCCGTATTTTTTTTCATCGCCCACAGCTTGCTGAAGAGAAACACGACTCCAGTCGGCCTCCAGTTCATCGGCCAACACCAAAGGCAAGCCGGTACGAATGCCCGTGCCCATTTCCTGGCGGTGCGCTACAATAACGACTGAGCCATCGCTATTGATAGTGAGATATACATTGGGCGAAAACGGAACGTTAGGCTTATCTGAAGAACAAGCCCATTGCAATCCCAACACCAGGCCTGATGTGGTAATTCCGGTTGCTTTCAGGAATGTACGCCTGTCCATCTTTTGAATTTGAGATGTGGTTGCTTCCATACTGCGGTAATTTTTATTGAAGGTAATTAAACGCTGATCGGTTTGAAAGATTGGTTTACCGGCTTACTTCAAAACGTAACCACAGCGGGTTGCCAGGTTACAGAGTCACCTGTAATTCCTGCTTTATAATTGATTACTTCCACTCTTACCGGCTTCACTTTTATCAGTACACAATCTGTGTTTCTGTTTTTGTAAAACTGATCCCACTCGGGCTTCCATTGTTTGCGGAGTACTGTGGAGTCGCGTATTAATTCGGCTGTTCCATAAAGCGATACATAACCGTTATCGAACTGATCGACATAATGTAAAACTACATTGGAGTTAGTGTCTAGGTGCGAAAGTTTACGGCTTAGTGGATTTGTGGCTAACCACACCACAAAATTTTCATCCGGATCCAGCGGATCCATTACCCGGGCAAAGGGTTGAGCGCTTGCATTTACGGTTACCAGCGTGCAGGTGCCGGCCAACATAATTTCGCGCGCTGCCTGCAACGTTTCGGTATTGTTACTTCCTGCCGGCTGCGGAGCGGGTTTGCACGCTATAAACCACGTTAATGCAATCAACCAGAACCATTTTTTCATAGAACGAATTTACAGAAATAGCATAACATCTATAATAAGCGAAGGTCGTTGGCTGCGCATATTCCGCAGACCCCCGACCTTCATGATGTTCTTTTCAGGAAATCAATTACTGTGCTATCTGAACAATTTTTGCTAATGGAATTGTATTGGCTGCGTTTGTCATTTCTGTCTCGGTAGCGTCATCCATTTTCAGGGTAAGCAATGTGTTATTCATTGGTATTTGCAATTCGTAATTGGTTTTGCCGGTTTCGGTGTTCACCTGTTTATTAAGAATTGATTTGTATCCTTGCACGCGAATAATTTTCTGGTTTTCATCGCGCATCATACCTCCAATAACGGGCATACTTAAAATTGCATTGATTGAACTAATAAGCGGAGAGTTATTGATGATTTCGATAGATCCTCTTTTAGGGTCGGCTCCATACTGGCGGCTAACGTACAAGCCTACATATCCGCCTGTGCCGGTTACGTTGTCTTCTTTATCGTTTACGCTTAGCGTTCCTACTTTGGCAGGAAGTAATTTCAATACTTCTTTTCCTATGGCTATGTCTAAATCGCGCAGCATTTGTTCCATAGCAAAACGCGAATCCTGCAGGTTGCCCGAAGCATATGAAGACCGGGCCGTTGAAATATTTTTATCAAATTCCTGCGCTACGACAATCTGACTGCCGAGTAAAAGCGCTATAACCAGTTTATACATTTTCATACTTGTTAGCATCTTATTGTTCGCCTAATTCTTTCTTAATCTCATCGATGTTAAATGTTTCTGCGGCTTTCATCATTTCTGATTCTGAAGCAAAGCTTACACCATTAAACGCAATTAACGATGACTGGCCCAGCGGTACACTCAGTTTATATCCGCTGCTTTCGTTATACTCAATAATAGCCCGATATCCCTTCAGTTTGGTTTGTTTCCAGTTTTGTTCGCCATTGGTTTGTTGTGCGTATCCGCCCGAAGCGAGGTAAGCATTAACACCAGCCATCAATACCGAGTTGTTTGCTATGGTTACTTTAAACTCTTTGTCTTTAGTTGAATACTCCCGGTGAATAGTTAACCCGGCCCAGCCCCAGCCTGTACTGGTTACCCGGTCGGCTTCTGCTTCTTTGCTTAACCCTGCAACAGCCTCTGGCAGCGATTTCAAAATTTTATTTCCAATCTCTAATTCAACACCCAGCATAGCTTGTTGTACGGCATACCGTGCTTCGCCATAACTATTCTTTTTGTATGCCGCTTCTGCTTCTGTTAAATTCTGATTTACATCCGGAGGTGTAGAGATTAATCCTCCACCATTATTAGCCGGGTTATTTCCGCTACCATTTGCTCCGCCCTGCCCTCCGGCACCGGTGTTGCCTTTACCGCCCTGCCCGGTTTGATTTTTATCTTTGCCTTTAAACAGTTTGTCTATTTCCTGTCCGGCCTTTTGTTCAGCATTGTTTTCAACGCGTTGTTTTAGTCTGTTTAATACCTGGGCCTGCGTGGCTGTTCCTAAAAACAGTACCAGTGCTGCAGTTACTACACTTGTTTTCATTGGGTATTTATTTAAACGGGTTATACATTCCATTGCTATACGTATGAATAAAATTACAAAAATTTTGTAAGGATACTTACGTGAAAATCAAATCAATTGATTCAATTTAATTGAACCTTCTTGATATGATTATTAACAACTGATTTTCTCAACTCTACGGCTATGGCGGCCGCCTTCAAATGGTGTGTTGAGAAAAGTGTTTACAATTTCTGATGCTTCCCGGGGTGAAATAAACCTTGCCGGAATACATACTATGTTAGCATTATTATGCTGGCGTGCCAATGCAGCCAGTTCGGGTAACCAGCAGATTGCTGCACGAATACCCTGATGTTTGTTGGCTGTAATAGCCACCCCATTTGCGCTTCCGCAGATTAATATGCCGAGCTCAGCTTTTTTTGCTTCAATATCAGATGCCACCGGATGAGCAAAGTCAGGATAATCTACCGACTCTGACGAATGTGTTCCAAAATCGGTAAGTTCATGTCCTTTGGCCGTAAGTTCTGCAAGTAGTTTTGCTTTATACTCAAATCCGGCATGGTCGGCACCAATGGCAATTTTCATCTTGTTAATGATTTAGGTTGCTGAATTCTGAAGTTCGGCCAATTCGCGTTTTTCTTTTCTGCGCAATTCCATTGCCGATATCCAAATGCTGATTTCGTAGAGAATATACAACGGAACGGAAATTAATGATTGGCTAAGCGGGTCGGGGCTTGGCGTAATTATAGCGCCTGTAATTAAAATAATTACTACCGCATGCTTGCGATAATGGCGCAAGAATTTTGGTGTTACAATTCCCACTTTTGTGAGGAAGAAAATCACTACCGGCAATTGAAACAGCAAGCCGCTCCCCAACACCAGCGCTGTAATAGTTGAAACGTAAGAGGTGATATCAAACTCGTTGGCAATTTTATCGCTTATTGTATAGTTGGCAAGAAAGGCAATCGTCATCGGGCTGAGAATGAAATACCCGAAGGCAATTCCTAACAAAAACAAAAAAGAAACATAGAATACTGCTCCGCGCGAACCCTTCTTTTCGCGGTTATACAGCCCGGGGCTTACAAACCTCCACAATTCCCAAACTACATAAGGGAATGCCACACACAATCCAATTACAAATGAAGAGGTGAGTTGCATTGTAAACTGCCCCATTAAAAACCGGCTTTGCAACTTCATCGGAATTTCGGTTACACATAACCCATCTACTCCGGTAATTTCGCCCAGGCGGCAAAGCCACCTGAACGTAATAAAGGTTGGTTCGCTGGGCGCAAAAATAATTTCATCGAAAATGAAGCCGGTAAATACAAAGGCCAGAATCATCATGATAAAAATTGCAGCCACTGACCGCACCACATGCCACCGCAATTCTTCCAGGTGGTCTAAAAATGCCATTTCTTTTTCTTCAGCCATGTACAGGTGTTATCACATTTAATCCTTTGATCTTATTCAAGGCAATATCGTTTGTCAAAAACCAATCTGCTTTTATTTCCATAGCGGTTGCCGAATGAATGGCATCAGGCATCCGAACTCCATACTCAGCTCTTAGTTTAGCTGCGAGTTTGGAAATAGCTTCATTAACACGAATCAGTTTAAGGGTTTGTGTTCCGGATAAAAAATATTCGTATTGCTCAGCTAATCTATGATTCCCTTGTCTGAACGGTAAGGTTAATACTTCTGTAAGTGTTATAACTGAGGTATAAAAAATAAAATCGCCTGCTTCGTTCTTTTTAAACAGTAGTTCAAGAAACTTACTGTACGCGGGGTTATCTTCCAGGTAATAGATTAGCGGGGCCGTATCCAGATAAACAGCTTTGTTATCAAATTTTTCGTTCGCTCCACTCATCTCTCAATTCCTGAATATACTTTCCTACATCCACCTGCCTCCACATTTCTTTGCCCAGCCCGGCAAGTTGAGTAATCCGTACAGGTTCTTTGGAAATCGGGGCTTTGAGTTGTTCAAGAGCAAGCATTAGCTGTTCGCGCTGTGTTTCTGTTAACAGCGCCAGTTCTGCTACCATTGTATTCAAATTTGGTTTGCCCTTTTTCATGCAGGCCAAAGGTAACGGTTTAGGCGTACAAAGGGAATTTTTTCATAAACGTATTCACCTTACGTTTTACAGCCTTCAGGTGTTTTTCATCGCCTGGTTTCTGCAGCACTTCATCAATCAGATCAACCACTTTAACCACATCTTTTTCTTTTAAACCCCGTGTGGTTACAGCTGGTGTGCCAATGCGCATGCCCGAGGTTACCATAGGCGATTGCGTATCGAAGGGCACCATGTTTTTGTTGATGGTGATATCTGCCTTAATCAAAGATTCTTCGGCAATTTTTCCGGTTAAATTTTTAGAACGCAAATCAATCAACATAACATGATTGTCGGTTCCGCCCGAAATTATTTTATATCCTTTCTGTATAAAGGCATCGGCCATCGCTTTGGCGTTTTTGGCAACCTGTACAATGTAGGTTAAGTATTCATCGCTAAGCGCTTCGCCAAACGCAATAGCCTTGGCGGCAATAACATGCTCTAAAGGGCCGCCCTGTGTACCGGGGAACACACCCGAATCTAATAAGGACGACATCTTGCGCAATTCTCCTTTCGGAGTTTTAAGTCCGAAGGGGTTATCGAAATTTTTACCCAGTAAGATCAATCCTCCACGAGGGCCGCGAAGTGTTTTGTGGGTAGTGGTAGTTACAATGTGGCAATGTTCCATCGGGTCGTTTAATAAACCACGCGCAATCAATCCGGCCGGGTGCGAAATATCGGCCAGCAACAAAGCCCCCACAGCATCTGCGGCAGCGCGAAGTTTTATATAGTCCCAATCGCGGCTGTAAGCCGATGCTCCACAAATAATCATCTTTGGCTTTTCGCGCAAAGCGGTTTCCATTACTTTATCAAAATCAATAAGTCCGGTTTCCTGCTCTACACCATAAAACGATGGCTGATATAATTTACCCGAAAAGTTTACAGGCGAACCATGTGTAAGGTGGCCGCCATGCGAAAGATCGAAGCCGAGGATTTTATCGCCCGGTTTAAGGCAGGCCAGCATAACCGCTGCATTAGCCTGTGCGCCTGAGTGCGGCTGTACATTGGCCCATTCGGCACCAAAAAGTTCTTTTATCCTATCGATAGCTAATTGCTCAACCTCATCTACTATTTCGCAGCCTCCGTAATACCGTTTGCCGGGCAGGCCTTCTGCATATTTATTGGTAAGCACCGAGCCCTGGGCTTTCATTACCTGAAGCGACACAAAGTTTTCGGATGCAATCAGTTCTATGCCGTGTTCCTGTCTTTGTTTTTCTTTTTCAATCAGGTCAAAAACAACTTTATCGCGTTTCATAGTGGTTGGAATGTTGAGGCGTCAAAAATAAGGATATTATAAGCACACCGGTATGGGTATTTGCAAAAAAGCAAGTTAGAGCTGATTCTTTCGGAAGCAGGCTCTTAAGTGGTTGATTATTGCAGGGCTGTTCTGCCTGTACGAGAGCGGTGAGTATAGCGTTAAATTCTTTATACGTGGAGTCCCCAAGGCGGGAGACTCCACTTGGAAGAAATTTTAAAGTATAGCCCTGCAGGGGCGGCTGGAGATTGCGTGCTGGAAAAAGTTTGCATTTCAAACACAACCGGGCGGTCAGCACGATTCGCCTGGAACTTGTAGCGAGGCTGTCTCAAAAGTCAAATTAAGACTTGAATGTCATTCCGGCCTTGTGCCGGAATCTCGTTTAGTACCACTAAATCGAGATCGCGGAACAAATCCGCGATGACAGAACGACTTTTGAGACAGCCTCTGAGAAAACTACAAAATCAATATCCGTTTTTGAGAAGTCGCTGAAGACAGTAATTTAAAAACTGAACGGATGCAATTTCTGAAGCAGCTTTTGCTCATGAGCCGGATCAAGAATCAACACGTTGCTGTGTTTCTTCAAATCCAATGTATGACCGACCTCTGCTCCCCAGGTTTTAGCTGCACGAACACGGCCCGGATCTATTTCTCCTGTAATTTCCTGCAAAGCGCGGGCAAGCAGCAATTCACGTTCATCGCCCAGCGGATAAATAATCAGGTTGTTATCCGGTAATGGAATTTGTGGGGCAAACCCGTTGGCATAATCTGATTCTTTAGCACTATTAAGCGATTTGGTAACGATGGGTTGCATACCCCAGGTATTGCGTGTGTCATCTTCATCAAATATTGAAATAGACCCCACATTTTTACCAACCGTTGTGCTGCCTATTATAAACACATCCATGTAGGGGCGTAATCCGTTAATCAACAACTCACTGGCCGATGCCGTGCGGGTGCCGGTAAGAATATACACGCGGCTGTTCATAAGTTGGTTTCCCACATTCTGCGATTTATTCGAAAACTCTACGGTTAGAAAATCGGCCCCCAGCGTAGGTTCGCTTTTAATTTCAGTTTCTACCAACTTATTGTACTCGCGAATGGTAAATACTTTTGTGTTGTCTGCTCCTTTACCAATAAGGCTGGCCAGGTTTACGGTTGCCGCTTCTGCTCCGCCACTATTAAACCGTAAATCAATTATCAGGTCGGTAATACCATCCGATTGAAATGAAGCAAAAATCTGATCCATCTGGGTATTATAGGTATTGTTGTTTTGTGTTGGGCCGGTAGAAAATAAATTATACACATAGTAGCCAATCTTGCGATTGTTGTGCGTAAACACCTTGTTTAAAAAATTCGGGTTCTCGGCATAAACCGCAGTAGTAAGTGCTTTGGTTTTTACAGTGGTAAGAAATACTCCGTTTTCAATATCGAGTTCGCGATAGTGAATGGTGTGATCGTTACCCGTTGCGGACAGCAGTGTCTGGTAATTTTCGGTAGTAATTTGCTGGGTATTAATCTGGGTAATTACATCTCCGCGTTTTAAGCCTGCTGTTTCGGCTGGTGATGCGGGCTTAACATATACAATCTGTGCAATTACATTGTTGTTGTCTAAGCTTTCGCGATAAAGCGCCAGTTCATAACCGGCTTCTTCATTTACCCCCTGCAACGAATTGAGTAACTCCTGGTAATTTTCCTGTATCCAGGAAAAGCGATCATCTTCATTTAGTAAGCTTTCAAAAAAATCACCGGATGCTAATGTCTTATCCGGGCTGGAAGGAAGGGTGGTGTTCCAGTAATACCAGAAATCCATATTTACTTTTATCCAGTTGTTTACATACTCGTTAGGGTGCTCTTCATCTTCGCTGCTGCAAGCCGGTAATGTGATTAAAACAGCCAGCAACAAAACTGAACAAGCAAGGGATGTTAATCTTCTGTAGGTATTCATGCCGCACGGGTTATCGGTTACAAATGTAAATACTGGCGGGTTAAGATTAGTAGCTGTTGTTTATCAACTTTTTAATGCAATTTTTCTTAAGCGCAGATCAAGGACAACCTGTAATAAAAGGAGCGCAATTGAGCCAAAAAACAATTCGTTCTCATATTTGCGCGTAGGCCCTATGTGAACTCCAAAATATTCAAGAATAGAACTTAAACCGGTTTGGGTAAAGGCATGAGCCCCATCGGGCCGCATTAAAACAAAAAACAGCAAATTAACGGATGATACAATAAGCCCTGTTTTATGATCTTTCAATTTCGGAATACTCAATCCTATTCCTGCATGCAAAATAAAGATTGGTATAATAAATAGTGCCAGCGCAAAAAGACCAAGGCCAGCGTTTTGAGTAAGCGTAAAAATTGCAACCGCAAAAGTCAGCCAATAAAAAATTTTGATCATTCTCAAATTTTTCTTTTTCAAATCAGTAATGGCAATCTCCGTTTTGTTCACCGGTCGATTAATTACAAGGCAAAACCGTCATCAACAAAGGTCGAAACAGAAGGCCGGGTTGGCCAAAGGTAAATTAAAATTACTCTTAAAAAGCAAAATCACCGTCTGCTCTTGTTTGCTTGTACGCTGAATAGCCTTTGTTCATATTGCAACTATGCGCCTGCTTGCCCTGTGCTTGTTTCTTCTAAGTTCATGCTTCCTTTTTGGTCAAAAAAAGAATGCGGGGTTTCAACTGCCCATAAAAAATGCTTCGTCTATTATAGTAATTGATGGTGAACTAACCGAGCCTGCCTGGCTGGAGAGCGCAACCGCTTCCGATTTTTTTATGGTGCTGCCTATGGACACCAGCAAGGCCAAGGTAAAAACTGAAGTGAAGCTAACCTATGATGAAGACAACCTTTACCTGCTTGCCATATGCCACCATGCTTTGCCCGGGCCGTATATTGTTGAGTCGCTGCGAAGGGATTTTTCATTCGGCAAAAACGATAACTTCCTTTTGTTTATGGACACATTCGATGACCAGACAAACGGATTTTCCTTTGGGGCAAATGCAGCCGGTGCCCAATGGGACGGCCTGATGTATGAGGGCAGCAAAGTGGATTTGAACTGGGATAACCAGTGGACATCGGTTGTAAAAAATTACGAAGACAAATGGATTTTTGAAGCATCCATTCCGTTTAAAACTATTCGCTTTAAAGAAGGCATTGATACCTGGGGAATAAACTTTAGCCGGTTAGATTTGAAGACAACTGAAAAATCGAGCTGGACACCGGTGCCCCGGCAATTTCCAACTGCTGCGCTTGCGTTTAGCGGAACATTGGTGTGGGATAGCCCTCCTAAAAAAACAGGTGCTAATATTTCCGTTATTCCTTATCTGCTGGGTGGAGTAACTCAAAACCGCGAAACCATTCGCAATACTACTCACCGTGCAGAAGCAGGACTTGATGTAAAGGTTGCCGTTACCTCATCGCTCAATCTCGATCTTACCGTTAATCCTGATTTTTCTCAGGTGGATGTTGACCGTCAGGTAACTAATCTCGATCGCTTTGAATTATTTTTCCCCGAACGCAGACAATTCTTTCTGGAGAATGGCGACATGTTTAACAATTTTGGATACAGCACTATCCGGCCATTCTTCTCCAGGCGTATTGGTTTGGCAGCACCGATACAGGCAGGTGCACGCCTAAGCGGTAAGCTGGATAAAAACTGGCGCATAGCCGCCATGAACATGCAAACCGGAAAAGTAGAAGATGAAAATTTGCCTGCACAAAATTTTTCGGTACTGGCATTACAGAGAAAAGTGTTTGCCCGATCTAATGTTGGGTTACTGTTGATCAACAAAGAGTCGCTGAACTATACCGTGCCCGAGAACGTTACAGCCCTTTATTCTAAATTCAATCGCAATGTTGGCCTTGAGTATAATCTGGCCTCGGGTAACAATAAGTGGTTAGGAAAAGCTTTATTTTTAAAATCCTTCTCTCCGCAAAAGGTAAACGATGACTATGTTTACTCAGGCCATCTGCAATATGCCGGAAGAAAATTTCAGATCAGCAACCAATATGAATACGTGGGTAGCGGCTACTCGGCCGAAGTAGGTTACGTGCCCCGTAATAATTATGTCCGCATCAATCCACAAGTGCAATATCAGTTTTTTCCGAAAGGGAAACGGGTATTAAGCCATGGACCAAAAGTAGCCACCAGCATTTTCTTTACACCCGATTACAAACAAACCGATAGTGAGAGTTACCTCGCATACAACATCAGCTTCCGCAACCTAAGCACACTTACCCTTTGGGCCGCACACGATTATGTAAAACTTCTGCGCCCATTTGATCCAACCAATTTTAATCTGGATACCCTTGCCAGCGGCACCGTGCATAGTTGGAAATCGATAGGTGGCGAATTTTCTTCCAGACCTCAAAGCAGGTTTACGTATGCCTTAAGTGCGCGCTATGGCGGATACTATGCTGAAGGTACGCGTACATTTTTTAGTAGCGAACTGGGCTATCGCTTTCAGCCTTATATAAGTTTTGTGTTAAGTTCCAGTTATAATGACATCCGGTTGCCGCAACCGTGGGGTCGTAATACCTTTTGGTTGGTTGGTCCGCGGTTAGACATCACGTTTACCAACAAAATTTTCTTTACCACATTTATGCAATACAACGAGCAGCGTAACAACATTAATCTGAATACGCGTTTTCAATGGCGCTACCGGCCAGCCAGCGATTTGTTTATTGTGTACACCGATAATTATCTGCCCAATAATCTGATGGCTAAAAACCATGCGTTGGTATTGAAGTTTACCTACTGGTGGAATATCTGACTATTGTTCTAATAAAACCACTGGAGTTTTTTTCTGATTTTATTCCGGTATTAACCATAACCCGGGTTTGAGATAATAGCTGGTGTTGCTTGCAGCCGCCAGAACCCTTACATTTAAGTATGATCCTTCGCTTCGCATGGATACCTGTGCTTGCCTTGCTCTCCTGCAGTCAGAAAGAAAATGATAGGGCGGGTACGTATCAACATGATGTTGCCTTTTTGAAAAAACATAACCGTACCGTTGTTGAGCTTAGCTCGGGCAAAGCACGTGTACTTATTTCGGGCGATTATCAGGGGCGGGTTATGACCAGTTCATCTAATGGCGAGGAGGGAACCGGCTATGGCTGGATTAACTATGATCTGATTGCATCGGGTAAAAAGCTAAAACAATTTAACCCGGTAGGCGGGGAAGAGCGTTTTTGGCTGGGGCCTGAGGGGGGGGCAGTATTCTTTGTACTTTGCCCCCGGTGATTCCTTCCTGATTAAAAACTGGCAGGTGCCTGCATTACTTGATACGACCTCGTTCAATTTAGAATCGCACTCCACATCTTCTGCTACCTTCACTAAATCTGCTTCACTCACCAACTATTCGGGGGGTGTGTTTGACTTGAATATTACCCGAACCCTATCCCTTATTGATCAGCAACAGCTTAGTACGCTTGGTGTATCAATACCAAACAACATAAGCTGGGTTGCCTACCAAAGCGAAAATATTATTGAAAACTCCGGAGATAATACCTGGACAAAAGAGTCTGGTTTACTCTCTGTTTGGTTGCTGGGCATGTTTACACCTTCCTCCGCCACCACAGTTATCATTCCCTTCAAGCCCATACCACAAGCTCAGGAATTTATTACCTCAAATTACTTTGGTGAAATTCCTGCCGATCGTTTAACGATTCAGGATAGTACCCTCTTTTTTATTTGCGATGGTAAACACCGTAGTAAAATCGGATTAGCGCCAGATATTGCCAAACCAATAGCAGCCAGTTTTGATTTTGAAAAAAACATTCTTACGCTGGTAATTTTTAATGTGCAACCGGAAGCCAGTTATGTAAATTCCACCTGGACAATTCAAAGCAATCCATTTCAGGGCGATGTTGTAAATGCCTATAACGATGGGCCGCTTGCAGACGGTTCTCAACTCGGTCCGTTTTATGAACTTGAATCTTCATCCCCTGCCCTGGCCCTGAATCCCGGACAGGCTGAAACGTACAAACAAATTACCCTGCATGCCCAAGGCGATTTTGATGCGCTCAATCATGTGGCTCAAAAAACATTGGGTATCGATTTAAGACAGTTAAAAAAGTAATGCATCTCTATAAAACTGAAGTAGGTCCGGTCTTGGTACAGCAATCAAATGCTTATGTGTTCCGCGAAACATGGGACGTTCTCATTAACCGCGCAGCATTGCATGCGCACCTTGTTCAGGTTTCAAAAAGTTTACAGCCTGTACCCTCCGATCAACTCCAAACCTTACTAACACATGCCCGGGCCCCCATCGGCACGCAGGAGGTGTGGGCTGCCGGAGTAACCTACCTGCGAAGCCGCGATGCACGCATGGAAGAATCAAAAGAATCGGGGGCTGCCGATGTGTATCAGAAAGTGTATGAAGCCAACCGGCCCGAATTGTTTTTCAAAGCATTACCTGCACGGGTAGTGGGGCCCGGCCAACGTGTATTTGTACGAAGTGATTCTTCGTGGAATGTTCCTGAACCTGAATTGACTTTGTTTATCAACTCCGAAGGAAGCATTCAAGCCTATACTATTGGCAACGATATGAGTTCGCGCAGTATTGAAGGCGAAAATCCGTTATACCTGCCGCAAGCTAAAATGTATGAGGGCAGCTGTGCATTGGGGCCCTGTCTTTACATTCCCGAGAATCCCATTTCTTTAGAAACCGAAATCGCGATAAGCATAATACGCAACAGGCAGGAAGTATTTGGTGGTACTATTCGGTTAAACAGAATGAAGCGTTCTTTTACAGAACTGGCTGGTTGGTTGTATAAAGCCTGCAAATTTCCGCAAGGAAGTTTTTTAATGACAGGCACTGGGCTTGTACCCCCAAATGATTTTACACTTCAGAAAAATGATGAGGTGATTATTTCGATTGATGGAATTGGAACGTTGAGTAATGAAGTAGATGTTTTGTAAGCGGGCGCTTACATTTACCAACTACCACTGCTACCGCCTCCACCAAAGCTTCCGCCACCACCAGAAAAACTGCTGCCACTACTCCTGCTACTGTAGCCGCCTGAACTCCAACTGCTACTGCTACTCCTGCTCCAGCCTCCTCCGGAACCAGATCCACCGCCTTCTTCAAATTTCTTTGCCAGTTTTTTTCCCCATGCGGTTTGATTTACCAGCCACTTAATAATTGGGAACCCCACCAGATAAGATACCCCCGGCACGTACCATAAATGAAGCGGAAACACAAAGGCCGGAAAAATAGAAAAGAAGGGTGTAAGAAATAAATACATAAACCAACCCCAACCTCCTTTAATAAATAACCCAAAGAAAGCAAAGATGCCAAGGAAAGCATAAATGCCCAGTCCGATAAGAATGCGGGCTGTTGTAGATAGTTCTACTATCTCGCTGCTGTCGTTGGCTGTGTACTCGCCACCAATTGCTTTTGTAATTGCTGTGATAGCTGCCGTTACCCCTTCATCAAAATCGGCTCTGCGAAAAGCGGGGGCCATTTCATTTCTAATAATCCGGTTCGAGAGTGCATCGGTTAGCACGCCTTCTAATCCGTGCCCTACTTCTATTCGCATTTTATGATCGTCTACCGCTATAAGTAACAACACTCCATTGTCTTTATCCTCCTGCCCCAGTTTCCATTTTTCTGCTACGCGTAACGAATACTCTTCAATGGTCTCACCATCTAACGATGAGATGGTAAGAATTGCAATCTGGTTTGATGTTGAGTCTTCGTATGCTTTTAACTGTGCCTCTAGTGCTTCAATCGTTTCGGGTTTCAGAACGTGGGCATCGTCATGCACACGCGTTCCCCATAACTCGGGCACAGGTTTCTGCGCAAAGGCAAATCCTGAAATAAACAGAAACACTATAAACGTAAACCGCATCATGTAATCAATTCTTTATACTGTATTACCACGAATCGCTAGATCCTCCACCACCAGAAAATCCTCCACCACCAAAATCGCCACCGCCCCACGAGCCTCCCGAACCACGACCACCACCCAACATATGGCCCATCATTGCGGCAGTCCAATAACCACCCATGCCACCGCCACCACCACGGTTTCTGCGCGACATAAGGAAGATTATAAGGACCAAAAAAATAATTGTACTCCACGAAGATTTTTTGCCGCGCTTTCGCGGAGACGGATCATCGTTTTTATACTCACCGGCTACTGCTTTAATAATGGCTACTACCCCCGCCTGTATGCCGGCCTCGTAATTTCCTTCTCTGAAAAACGGGGCAACCTCATTCCGGTTAATACGGCTGCTTAATGCATCGGTTAACACGCCTTCTAATCCATAGCCCACTTCAATGCGCATCTGGCGCTCCTGCATGGCAACCAGAAAAAGCACACCATTATCTTTCCCCTGCTGGCCAAGTTTCCATTCTTCAAACACCCGTACAGCATACCCGTCAATATCTTCGCCTTCCAGCGAAGGCACAATCAATACAGCAATCTGTGTGGACGTTGAATCGCGGTGCGCTTGTAGTATGGCTTCCATTTGTGCTTTAGCAGAAGCCGAAAGAATGTTGGCTTCATCGTGTACCCACACCGCATTGTGTGCCGGTACCGTACGCTGGGCCTGGCCCGTAAAACTTACTGCTACTACCAGCAGAAGGAGCAAAAATCGTAATAAAGAAAAACCCACTTTCATGCGAATCTTATTCCAGGCGTAAATCGTCTTTCAATTCGTTCACATCATCGGGGGTGATTTCAAATCCCTTTTCCAGGAGTAAATCTCCACAACGTTTAATGGCCGATACAATGCCATCAGTAATATGACCTTGCTTTACATTTTCAATTATCACTTTCACCATGTTATCCCACTCTTTCTGATCCACTACTTTACTTATGCCCTTATCGGCCATTACAATTACTTCGTGTTCAAAAAATGAAATGAAGATCATGATGCCGGTGCGCTGGCGGGTGTTAAAAACTTCTTCTTCGAGAAAGGCACTTTGGGCGCGCTTATACGTAGCCTGATCCATGTACGACTGGCTAAGCATGAGTCGTTTTACAGCATTTATATAGTTGGATTTTAATGCCCCCACTAAACCTCCCAAAACTACCAGCGTAAAAATTAAGACCGGATCGTACACGGCTACGCTGGGCACATAGCGGTCAAAAATTACAATAAGCGCAAACACTAATGCTGCTCCAATTAATGCGGCCCGAAAATTGGCAATCGTATAATGACTGCTTTTTTCTACAAATACAGGAACTATTTCGCCCGAAATTTTACTCTCAGCTTCTTTCACTGCATTTTTAATGCGTTCCAGGTCTTGCTGACTAAATCGATCTTGAATTGACATAGCAACGATGTTGAGGGAAACAAAGATAGGCGAAAAGCAACTGCAACCGACAACCTTGCATAAATAATCAGTTACCGCCAATCAGGGTAAAGGCGCCCCAATAATAAGGCTGTGGGTATTCCTGTCGGGTAGTTTGCATAGCGTGCCGGTACGCCTGCGAAATGTTTTTGGTGCGCAGGTAGTGCTCATAGAATGCATCCATAAATTTAACCGTGGCTTCATCGCTTATTTTCCACAACGACCCCATTACCGATTGGGCTCCGGCTAATTGAAAGGCGCGTTGCAAGCCCCACACTCCTTCTCCACTTTGAATTTCGCCCAAACCTGTTTCGCATGCCGAAAGAACAACTAATTGTGTGTTGGGCAAATCCAGTTGTGTTACTTCGTAGGCTGTCAGAAACCCATCTTCGTAAAGCGCATAATCCGAAACCGAAAGAGGCTCTGTATCTGCTGCCCCTGCCAGAATAAGTTTTGATTTCAGGTAAGTATCTGCCTTAGAGAACTGATCGAACTGACCATGCGTGGCAAGATGTAATACAGACGGGCTGCTCAATTTTTTTACATTCGATTCGCTGGCATCGGGCCCGGTTAGCATCTCAATCTGAAAGCCTTCTTCTTCGGCTTTTGTACTAATCCGCTCCACTTCTTTCTTTGTACCCGGTAATAATTCAATGCCTGCACGCGTATTCTCGTTGGCCTCTACTGGCGTAACTTCATTATTACGATATGTATTTCCACTTTGTTTACGACTCATTTCAAAACGCGGGTTGCCTACTAACACAACCGTTTTGTTAGTGGGGTTAGTGTCTGCAATAGTTAGTAAATCGCGTCCGGTTGATATGCGTTTGATTTCAATTTCATCTAATACAAATTTACCTGTGCCCGGATTTTTTAACGCTACCGGATTAACAATGTGGTACACGCCATCGGCACTTACAATAACGGTGCTGGCCTCTTGCAGGTGTTCACTGATTTTTTTCCAATACAGGTTATAACTGTCTGAATCTTCTAACCGGCCACGCACACTGTTTTGGTAGTAATGTAAGTTGCGGCTTTCAAAGGCTTCGCCTTCGCTAATCAGAAAGAGTGTGGGGGTAGTGTCCCCCGGTTTAACAACAATAGCCCAGTATTGAATTTTGGGTTTATCAAAATTAAAATTATCACGCTGTACTCTGAAGATTTCAAAATAAGCTTCACCTGCTTTCAATTTTGCCTGCACCTGTTGCCAGCGCACCGGTTTAATCAGGTTTATAGGAATCAACTTCAGATTAATGGATTGCTCCAACTCACCAACGCGGATGGCAATACGATTAATCGAATCGGACAATGCTGGCTGCTGCGAGGTGGCAAACTGCTGATTGAAGGCAGCCAGTTTATCGCGTAACGTTCGTACCTGTGCTAGTTGAGCAAGGGTTTCTTTGTCTTTGATTTTACGGAGTTGCTTTTCCTGCTCGCGGGTTGCATCAAGAATAAGCCCTTTGGTTTGCAGAATCTTGTTCAGCAAATCACCCGTTTTATCGGTCCCCTTTTCAGTATTAAGTAATAGCAAAGAATAGTATCGCTCCAGTTCTTTGGTGTAGTTTTTGAAAAATTCCTTCTTCTCGTTTTCGGTAAAGTATTGGAAGTTTTTGATCAATCTCTCTTCTTCTTTTGTGACTACAGATTGTGCCCGCGCGAGTGCTTCCGTAAGTTGATTAGATTTAACCTTAAGGTTCAGGTAATAGGGGTTTATCCACTCGTAATATGATTTAACCGCTTGACCGTAGCCTTTAATTTCTTTTAGTTTTTCAATCGCCTGAAAAAGTGTTTCGTAACTCTTTTCAGCTGATTTAATGTCGTTGTCTATTTGTTTGAGGAGACTTTGTTCAATCAAGCCGAAAGAATATTGTTCTGCTATTTGATGGCGGTTTGTTTTAAGCGCACTGATTACCACTAAAGCGTTTGTGCCTCCAATTTCCTGTATCCGTCTTTGATTGGCCGCTGCCTGTTGAGTTGTTTTGAGAGAATCGTGAATATTCAGGTCTTTCGTTTGTTCATGCGCTTTTGATAGCACTTCGTACATGTCTTTATAAATCCAGGCCATGTCATCTGCTTGCTGTCTGGCATAGGGCAGGCAGGCATCATACTTATATTGATAGAAATATGCCTTAGCCAGGTAACTGCTGTATTGCAATCGGTTATTAACGGCTAAAGACTCTTCCATTTTTTTCATGCTGGCTACATACTCCGCTTTCGCCTTTAGCAACTGTTGTTTGGTTTCTTCCGGTATATCCGAAGTAATTTTGTAAACATCATCGGCCGCTGGGTATTGATAGTTGAATGCTCCTGACTCGCTAAGCTCTTTCACTTTCAAAAAAGTCTGGATCGCACTATCATATTGTTCATTTTGAAACAAGCTTTCTCCCAAGTACAGGTAATAGGTTCGTCTTGTGTACGGGTCTGGGTTCCCTTCAAGAAGGGTTCGGTAGTTTTTCAAAAAGCGGATGTTCTTGGTATGCAGGTGTTGTCGTTGGTAAATAAGGCTAAGATTCAAATACGTTTGCCCAACAATAGCAAGCGAAACATAGGGGTAGCCGCGATGATAAAAGGGATAATATTTTTCGTATGCTTCAATAGCTTGTTGCAACAATTCTGTAGTCTTCAAATAACTGCCAGAGTGGTTGACCTGAGAGCAAACCAGGTACCGTGCGTAAAAATATTCTTCATCCTCTGCTGTAAAATTTTTACCCACAAAATCCAGAAGCTGATCAGTGGCCTTTTCTTTATCCTGAGCATAACTAAAGTTTGCAACTAATCTGTCATATTCGGCATAATCCACCAGCCGGGTGCGCATGCGCCCTTCTTGCTGACCGCTTGTGGCAATCGGGTAGAACAGGATCAGTGTAAAAAGAATATATCTCACAGGCCCATGTATCGGTTATGCAACTTACCTATAAACCCGCTTTGATAAAATGGATTTAACTATTTTAGGGCCATGGTTAAAATCTTAATGCTGGCCGAACTGGAATATTTTAAAGCATGATACGGCTTACCTTATTGGGCATTGGTATTCTGGTTGCGTATGGCGTATTAGCACAAGGTGTTAGCATTGGCCGTGTTGGTTCGTTAAACGATACAACAACGGTTACGCAGCCAGGGTTTGTTTTAGCTGGTGGCAGCACCGATGTTGCCGAAGCTATGCAGTGGATGATGTTGCGCAGCGGTGGTGGCGATGTGGTTATTATCCGCGCATCCGGCTCTACAGGGTACAATAATTACTTGTTTGATTTAGGTGAAGTTAATTCTGTTGAAACCCTGCTCATCGATTCGCGGGAAAAAGCACAGTTGCCTGAAACGGCTGAAAAAATCCGAAGCGCTGAAGCCTTGTTTATTGCCGGTGGCGATCAATGGAATTATGTGAAATACTGGAAAGCCTCCGAAGTATCTAAAGCGCTTGCCTATCTGATTGATGAAAAGAAAGTACCGGTTGGCGGCACCAGTGCAGGCTGTGCTGTGCTTAGTGAATTTATTTTTGATGCGCAATTCGATACCGTAATATCCGATGATGCGTTGACTAATCCCTACACACAAGCGGTAAGCATTTCTAAAAGCTTTATCTCCATTCCTTTTTTAAAAAACACAATTGCCGATCAGCACTACTCACAGCGTAAACGCCAAGGAAGGCACGTTGTATTTCTTGCCCGGATAATGCAAGACTTCTCCATTAAAAACCCTAAAGGAATTGCCGTGGACGAACGCACCGCTCTTTGTATTGATGGCGAGGGAAATGCATTTGCGTTTGGCTCGGGCAAAGCGTTTTTTATTCAACCTCTGGCAAAACCAGGTGTGTGCGAACCAAACAAGCCATTAGCGTGGAACAAAAATAATAAAGCCTTAGGGGTTTGGATTTTTTCTGCAACCGAACAAGGAGCTTCGGTTTTCAATCTTACCCGGTGGCCCCGTACACAACCTAACCAATACTGGAATGTGACTGGCGGAAAGTTAGAGCAGATACCGGTTCAATAACTTGCTAATCCAGACGCCTTCTTACAATCAAATCGTTTTTCCCCTCCACTTCCCCGACTTCATATAAAAGAAAGCCATCGAAAACATACTAAGCCAATACACCCACTCGCTGCCCCAGCCCCACGCTACAGAAAGGTTAAGATGTTCTAACACTACATACACATACACCACATAGATTACAATTGTAATTAACTCAATCAACAGGTTTACGCGCGAGTTACCCGTGCCGGTTACAGCATTTAACCAGATGGTACCAAACGACATCAGCAGCAAGGCAATGGAAACGATGCGCACAATCGGAACCGCCTCAGCAATAAACGCATCGCCCTGGCTGTAAAACGAAAGAAACCATTCGGGTATCAGGTTAAGAACAATGAAAAAGAAAAAGCAGATTCCGAAACTCATTTTTACAATTCTTCGGATCAGCGGCATTACTTCGCCCGTTCTTCCCTGGCCAATAATGTTACTTACCATGGTGTTTGTTGTGGCTGCAAAAGCCCAGCAAAAAATTCCGAACAGGCCAAAGATATTGCGCATGGTATTGCTTATGGCTAAGGCACGCGGGCCGTGGTGCTCAATCAAAATGTAAAAATACTCCCAGCTCATAATGCTTATCGCGAATTGCACAATAAGCGGAGCGGAGATGGTTAGAATTAATTTGATAACCGAAAAATCTATTTTGGTTTGCTCAAAAAAAGCAAACGTTTTGTGAATGCCGATGATGCGGATAACAGCATATATAACAACCAACCCCGATGCCTCTGCAATAATGGATGCATACGCAGCTCCGTTAAAGCCAATTGCCGGAAATCCAAAATGACCAAAGATCATTGCATAATCCAACCCAATGTTTACCAGCGCTTCAGCCAATGTTCCCCAAACTAAAAAGCGGGTTTGATTAGTGCCCACCAGCAGCGCATTGCGCATTACATACAGGTAAAGAAAGGGCAACCCCCAAATGCGGATCAATAAAAAATCAATTACCTGGTTGGCTATGGCAACATCATGTATAAAGGCGCGCATCACCATCGGAGCAAACAAATAGGTAATCGCAATACCCAAAGCCGCAATGGCCAGAGCAACCCAAACTCCGTTATAAAACAATCGCCCTATTTCTTTGGGAAGATTTTGCCCGGCTCTGCGTGCAATTAAAGCTTGCAATCCATTATTTAATCCATTGCCTATAACCGCGAAGATTAAATAATACACCCCGGTAATACCGGCACTGGCTAATTCCTGCTCGCCCAACATGCCTAAGAAAATGTTATTCGTAATAAAATTGATCTGTGGCACCAGCATAGCCAGCGAGATGGGCAATGCTATAAGCAGGATCTGTTTATATCCGGTATCTAAGCGCAGTTCCATAAAATGGAGGTGAAGGTACCAATCTTCTATGTGTACTGTGTGGATATGCGGTAAGAAATATTTAACCACACAGAAACATCGTTTGCCACATTCATAATCGTTGATAAAAAATTATCAAAAAACCATTAGCTTTCTCAAAATCCCAACCTATGCGTTACATCATCTTACTTCTTTGCTTCTGCTCATTGCTTGCCTTCGGTCAACCATCCGAAATGCCCAGTGAAGTATATCCGCTCATTACCCAATACGAAGCCGACCGGGGGAGTTTGCAGCGCTTTTATTTTGTTCAGGGTTCGCCCGAACGCAGAGAACGACTTACTGAGTTTTATAAAGATTATCTCGTCCGTCTGCAGCAACTTCCTTTCGAAAGTTTTTCTGTTGGCGGCAAGGTAGATTACATTTTAATGAAGAACATTTTCGAAAACGAGCTTGGCTTGCTGGCACAGGAAGAAAAAGAGGTTACACAATTGGGTAAACTAACAGCATACGCCAATCCGGTTTATGAACTCGAAAAAAAACGCAGGCGGGGATTGCACTTAAAAAGTGAAGAGGTTGCCTATCAGTTAAACGATATCAAAAAAAATATACAGGCCGCACAAAAAAAACTTGCACAAGAACCCAACTTAACGGTTGCCTTGGCAAATCGCGCAGCCGAAATTATTGGCGGCCAGCAAGCTGCTCTTAAGAGTGTGTTTGAATTTTATGATGGGTACGATCCACAATTTACCTGGTGGATAAAACGTCCGTATCAGCAACTAGACAGCACGCTTACCAAATATGCGGGCGCGTTAAAAAACAAAATCGATCCGGCCACACGACCCAAAGACGATGGCAGCGGTATTATCGGTAATCCAATTGGCCGCGATGAGTTGTTGCGACTGTTGCAATTAGATATGATTCCCTATTCGCCTGAAGAGCTCGTGAACATTGCCAACAAAGAATTTGCCTGGTGCGATGCCGAGTTATTAAAAGCTTCGCGCGAAATGGGATTTGGTGACAACTGGAAAGCTGCACAGGAAAAAGTAAAACAAATGTATGTGCCAGAAGGCCATCAGCCCGAAGCGATGTTAAAGTTATACGATGAATCCGTTGCCTTTTTGAAAAAGAACGACCTGATTACCATTCCTCCTATTGCCGAAGAAACCTGGCGCATGCGCATGATGCCGCCAAAACAACAATTGATAAGTCCGTTCTTTTTGGGTGGCGAGGTATTGCAGATTGCCTATCCTACCGATGCAATGAATCATGAAGACAAGCTGATGAGTATGCGTGGAAACAATCCACACTTCTCTCGCGCAACCGTACACCATGAGTTAATTGCGGGCCATCAACTGCAAGGGTTTATGAACAACCGGAACAAAGCCTACCGGCATTTCCGCACTCCGTTCTGGACGGAAGGGTGGGCATTATATTGGGAGTTGATTTTGTGGGATATGAAATTTCCGCGCGGACCGGAAGATAAAATCGGGATGTTGTTCTGGCGCATGCATCGCTGTGCGCGGATTATTTTTTCACTCAATTATCATTTAGGTAAATGGACACCTCAGCAGTGCATCGATTTTTTGGTTGAACGCGTAGGGTTTGAACGCGCCAATGCCGAAGCAGAAGTGCGCAGAAGTTTCACCGCCAACTATGGGCCGTTGTATCAATTGGCCTATATGACCGGAGCTTTTCAGTTTTATGCGCTCAAAAAAGAATTGGTTGATAGCGGCAAGATGACCTATAAACAATATCACGATGCCGTACTGCGCGAAAACAGTATGCCGGTAGAAATGGTGCGCGCCATACTTACCAACCAACCGCTTACGCGCGATTTTAAAACAAAGTGGAAGTTTTATTAGAGGTTATCTCAACCCCGAATTGAGAACACTGATCGTTCAGCTATTCAAATTGTTTGAACCAAGCTATTCGGGATTTGTAATCCAATGTCGAACAGCATGGGCTTCCGTGTTGATTCTCAATTATTTATACCTCCATCATACTTTCTGTAACACTACCATCAGACCGACCAAAAAATAATTTTCTGAATCTTTTTTTTCGCATAGAAGAACCATAACAGCAAGGCGACCAGTATTGTTATCAATACCAAATACTCAATCGTAGTCCAAACATGGTATATGTGTTGCAACAACACTACCAATATTGAAATGCTCACTAAAAGAAGCTCAATCGAAACGAAAATGAACATAGAGATTTCCAACCTAAGTTTAGTCTGGGTTTCAACAATATCTCCCCTTAAAATTATTTTTCTATTATGCCCTTTTAAAAAAAAGTATGCCGCAACCCTTTTGCCTAACTTCAAGTAAGAATCAAAGACTATCACAACGAGGTCTCTTATCAAATTATCTGCTTCTTCTGAGTCACCATTATTAATTATAAACTGCATCAACCTGCGACCATATTTTATTGTGTTTTTATATGCTCCGGTATGAAAATAACTGAACGCAGCGATAGCAAAATGATGAGCCTTTGCCTCAGAGATTTCACCATTTAGGTATTCACTATTTTTATTCAATACTATGACTACCTCAGAATAAGATTTTGTTTCAAATAGTGATTCTATGATTTCAATTTTCATTTGCTGAAACTGTTGTTTTCTTTTTATTCTTATCAGAATAGTCCCACTCAAGAAACTCCGGACTATACATAGCATCCGATCGCCCATTTCCCCGCAGAGTTACCCGTTTCGGGAACTCTGCGCTTTCTCAAAACCACAGCGCCTTAGTCAAATCTATATCCTCCAATTCAGTATAGTTCTTTACTAAGTAGATTCCTTGCTCACCGGTTTTATAATACTTTGCCGAACTGTGAACATACTCCGTTTCTTCCTTCACCATTTCCCCGCAGAGTTACCCGTTTCGGGAACTCTGCGCTTTCCCAAAACTACAACGCTTTAGTCAAATCTATATCCTCCAATTCTGTATGGTTCGTTATTACGTATATCCCTTCTCCGGTTTCATAATACTTTGCCGAACTGTGAACATACTCCGTTTCTTCCCTCACTAAATTCCATGCTCCGCGGCATGGATTCGCATGAATGTAATCCAGTTTTTGATTGATGAATCTGTTACTCCTGCACTCCTTCCAATCAAACGATGGCTCAAACACTTCATGCCGTTTACCTCGCTTTCTATCCGTTGCATTTACCAGCGATGACAATTTAACAAGAACTTCATGCTCGTTCTTTTCCTTAAGCCTTCTCACAAGCCCATACGACATAAACCGCTTGCCCTCTCCTACCATGGAGTTGATGGACACTCCCTGTGTGTTTCTGAATGCGATGAGTGCATGAATATGGTTAGGCATGATTACATATCCGACAATGAAGTGCCCTTTACTTTTCAGATGATCAAACCATTTGTATACTTCTTCATATCCGCTCGATAACTCAAACAGATGAAGCCACTGGCTACAGGTAATAGTGATAAAATAAATACCATCGTATTCGGGTATCTCCCTGCGGACACTCATAGCCTCAATTTAGCATTTCTGTTACAAAGAAAGAATACTTGAAAGTATAAATTGGGGTCAATCATTCGCGCAGAGTTCTCGAAACGAGTAACTCTGCGAAGAAAAAATGCACTTGGCTAAGGCGAACAATCAAATACTTTCTGCAAAGAACACTCATTTCACCCGTTCGCTGATATTGGTTAATATCTCGTACGGAATAGTACCTATGCCTTCGGCTACCTACTGAATGGGCAACTTCTACCCCATCAGTGTCACACAAAGTGGGCACTGATGTTTTCTGGTTTGCCTCATATCCCTTTCCTAACTCATTGTTTTGTTATCATTTTCCTCAACGGCCCCGAAACGGGTGACGTTGAGGGGGTGAAAATCATTCGCGCAGAGTTCTCGAAACGAGTAACTCTGCGAAGAAAAAGACCTACGAAGTTGCCGGTGAAGAACACCTGCAAAGGCGGGGATATTCTGAAGCACTACTGAATCATTCTATCTTCATCAAGTTCAAATCAGTCGAATCTGATTCTTCTTCGTCAAAATTAAAATTCCTTACTAACTTGTAATATATCATCTTTCTATTTCTCTCTAAAACGAGCACATTAAAATAAATTCCATCAAATTGAATTGGCCAATCATCAGGCTTACATTTTAAGCTATCATTTAATTTAATTCTACAAGCATTACCTCTGTAAACAAATATTTTAGTGTCCTTTAGGATATGGAATTCACAAACTCCAAGTTCTTCACTTCCACGAATATCATTTTGACGAAAAGTTATGAGCCATGTGCTATCGTTTAGTATCTCTTTATAAAATATATGTATATTTTTATTCTCTATAATGTCAACCTTAAGCATCTCTACAAGTTCAAATAACATTTTCGGCTTGATTTGAGAGTCTGCCTTATCGGTAATCGCTTCATTCTTATTGAAACATGAACTAAGTACTATTGCACTGACTAATAAATAGGATGGAATAAAAGTATTCTTCATAAGTTATTCGTTTTCTAATTCTACTCCGTGGGATTGAGGAAGCAATCTACGCTCAACGCCTTTCCAAGAGTCGTACTTATAACGTGCTATGTTTGATGTTATATTTCCGGATGTCATTTTGTGTTTGGCAAAAATGAAGAACGGTATATTAAGACCACCATTGTGTATGAAATTTGCAAGTATTCCATCCTCATCGCCTTCAGAAGCTTCTGGAGTGCCAAATTGTGGAAAGCCAGTCCAGCCTGGGTGGGTATGAAACGCTGCAACGGCCTTTCCGCTAAATGTCCGGTCACTCGATTTAAAAAATTTTTCAATCTTACTGCTTACACCTGTTGTCATATAGAAGTCATTGTTATCCTTCCCAATAACCTTCTTCGCATTTTTATAGGGTTCCACTTTAAGATAGTTTTTTTTTCCATCATCGCTACCATAAACTGTTCCAGTGATCTCCTGCTCAATATGCATAGATATTTTTACAACCAACTCAATTCCTGATTTAACCTTACTTGTCTCTAGTCCATTTTGCTTAATATTTTGTCCATCTTTCAGCAATCCCTTTTCAACCTTAGAAGCAATTACCTTATTCGTTTTTTTATCAACTAACTTATCTGTCTTATCATTAGTCTTTTTTATTAGATTGATATTTCCCGTTTCTGTATCCATAGCATAATCATCTAGCATCCCGGTTGGATCAAACCTGCTTATAGGATTATTTTGCACATAGTTGTATGGTGACACCCACAGTCTTCTATCACTTAATGGATCAACCACCCCCCACCGTCCTACCTCCGGCATATACATCCTCGCCCCATAATCCAACCAATCCAATCCTAATTCATCCTGTTTTTCTTTACCATTGTACAAGTAATCTTGTTTAACATTATTCTCTCTAGAGTAAGAGTTGTACGTGAGGCCGAACGGATAATAGTCATCCGTTTGTATCACCGGGCTCTACCTGCCGTTGTTGGTGTTTGCGCGAAGGCTAGGCGCAGGCTCACCAACAACAATTTTGTGACTAACCTGTTATCCACTTTCATCTCGCACGTTGGAGAAGAACTCCAACGTGGGCGAAGTATATTACTCAGGCTTTCGTAGCTAAGGTACACAAAAATATAGCCGGGTCATTTTCTATACGCAGCGTCCCCGAAACGGGAGACACTGCGGGGAAAGTGATTAAGATTGCTGGTCAGGCGACCAGCAATAACAAAAATTTGACCAACACCAACTTGGGGATCGATTAATTCAAGGTCTTCATAAGGGCGTTACTTACAATTTGAAATCTATATCTCTTTGGTATCTTTTTAAAATCCATTCTTAGTAATTTCCCATTCTTGCTCCTTCGAAAATAGCTTTCTTTTGGTTCTCCATTGGCCCATTGACCCCTGTATTTAATTTGCCCCTCTTCGTCCCAATACAATATTTCACCATTCAATTGTCCCTTAGTGTTAAATCTCTTCTCAAACTTCTTTTGCCCTGATTCGTACCAATACTCCTGCAAATCATGCTTGACCACATTCCTGATTTTGCCATTAAAATACCACGACATTAAATACTTGTTTTCATAGTCGGGCGAATATCGAATACTATCTTTTTTTATACCATTATCATAATAGTGAAGTCCTCCAACCAACACTCCCTTATCATAATGGTTTACCCTTTCAATCAAACCAGTAAGCGAAACAAAATATTCGGCTCCTTCTTGTTTTCCGTTATTAATACTCCATGCTAAGGCCGGCTTAGATGGATCACTCTCGAAAAACTGAACCCAGATACCATCTTTTAGCGTGTCATATGAATACGCTGGAGTATGATAATGACCGTTATAAGGGTATAGAATAGATAATCTATTGTATTGCTTTGGTAGTATGTACTTACTGGTCTGTGACCAGCAAGTACATGAAATCAATGTGAACCAAAGTGACAAAAATTTAATCATCTCCTGTTTCTTCTAATTCTAGCAATCGGTGTCCCATTAAACTTAGTTGTGAACATGGATCGTTGTACAGGTTGCATCGTGGCCATGTTAGTATTGTAAGTATGTCCTTGATCCCATCTCATTTGTGTACTCATAAAATTAAATCTGCGAACATCATGAGCGTCATAAGACCCTATCCTCTCATCAACAACTTTAGGGTCTCCTCCAAAATAACCAGGAGTGGAATGCATAAGTCCCGATGAATGTCCACTTTCATGCAAAGCAACTCCACCTAAATATTGTGAGTGACTCGTCCTGAAAAAAGTTTACACATTTTGATTAAGAGTCCTGATTCAAATTTACACTTTTTAGTTAATCCTGAAATCGCTTTACATTTGTTTACCGGGTGAAGCGGAAGCGAGCAATGCTGAGGAGCAACTCGCCAGGAATAACCTCGGTCCCTCGCCCATGTTGGTGTTCTTCACCAACATGCAACTTAATCTTCATAATGAGTAAGAAAATCCCAATCATTTATATTCAACTCATAAAATCCTGCGCTTGAATATCGGTAATCTTCAGGTAAAGTGCACAAGCCGGCCTTAACTGGATTATCATGTATATATTCAAGTTTTTGCAAAAAAACTTTTGTGCTACGCAACTCAATACTTAACGAATTTCGTTGCCAAACCTGATACTTCCTGTCTTTTGTGT
>Ga0209573_1000247_pt1 | contig 132975 bp, 109 predicted proteins | sample TNRBio252014_DNA_FD_185870 | JGI IMG/M metagenome (GOLD analysis project Ga0209573, IMG submission 185870) | Wastewater treatment Type I Accumulibacter community from EBPR Bioreactor in Madison, WI, USA - TNR Reactor_6/25/2014_ DNA (SPAdes)... | ecosystem: Engineered > Bioreactor > EBPR >...
AATCTGGCGCGTTATGCCTTCTATCAGAAACTGGGGCCGCGCATCGTCTCGCTGCTCAGCAGCGATGCCCCCGACCGCTTCGGCGGGCTGTTTCAACCTTATCTGCCGAAGGAGGCCAAGCCATGAACAAGCTGGGGAGCGTGGTGGGTCTGGTCGTCGCGCTGGCCGGCGGCTGGCTGGTCTGGCAATGGGGGTTCTGCCGGTTCTACGTGGCGCCGGGCGCGATGGCGGTCGTCACCGCCAAGAGTGGCGAAGCGTTGCCGCCGGGGCAAATTCTCGCGAAACCGGGCCAGCGGGGCATTCAGGAACAGGTGCTCGGCGAGGGCCGGCATTTTCTCAATCCCTGGTCGTATGAATATAAGATCATGCCAGTCATCGCCATTCCGCCTGGCAAGGTGGGCGTGGTCACCTCCAAGATCGGCGCTGAATTGCCGCCCGGCGAATTCCTGGCGGAACCGGGGCAGAAAGGCATCTGGCGCGGGGTGCTGGGTCCCGGCAAGCACCGCTTGAATCCCTACGGCTACCAGATCGACATCGTGGACGCCATCAGCATTCCGGTCGGTTACGTCGGCGTGGTGACCAGTCTGTCCGGGACCCAGACCACTCCCGGCGCCTTCGCGGGTCCGGGCGAAAAGGGGGTGCGGCAGGACATCCTGCAACCGGGGCTGTACTACGTGAACCCCAAGGAACTGCAAGTCGATCTGCTGGAAATCGGCGTCAATCAGGTGTCCCTGCTCGGCAAGACCGGCGGCGAAGTGATTACCAAAACGCAAATGGCCTCGCAAAACGTCGCGATGGAGAGCTTGCAGAAGCGGGTGCTGGCGGAGCAAATGGAAAAACGGCTGGATTATCTGGCGCAACAGCGGGTGCAGGAATCCGTCGCCGATAAACCCCGGACGGAGAGCAGCTTGGCGCGGAGCGCCCCTCAAGCCAAGCAGGCCGCCCCCGCCGCGCCGACCCCGCCGAAACCGATATTGCCGACGGACGCTAGCAACGTGCTGAGTCTGAACCAGTTTGTTGAATTTCCTTCCCGCGACGGTTTTGAGATCAGCCTGGACATGACAGTGGAGTTTGAATTCCTGCCGGAGCACATCGCCAGGATTTATCAAAGTTACGGCGATCTGCCGGCGGTAGTGGACAAGATCATCATGCCGCAGATTCTATCGGTGTCGCGGCTGAAGGGATCGGCGTACCGGGCCAAGGATTTCATCGTCGGCGAGGGTCGGGAGAAATTTCAGAACGACCTGACCGAGGCGCTGGCCAAGACCATCGAGGAGAAGCGCATCGTCGTCCACGATGCCCTGATTCGCCATGTCAATGTGCCCGATCAGATTCTTGATCCGATCCAACAGGTCAGCATCGCCGTCGAGCAGGATTTGACCAACAAGGAAAAGCAGAACACCGCGCGCAAGCAGGCGGAACTCAATACCGAACTGGGACTGGTGGAGCAGCGCCGCCAGCAGGTTGCTCAGGAAACCGAGAAGCTCAAGGCGGAAATCCAGGCCGATCAGGAAAAGCAGGTGGCGCAACTCCAGGCGGAAGCCGTGCGACAGGCCGCCGGGATTGAACAACAGACCGCGCAGGTCCGCGCCGACAAGACCCGCACGCTGGGTCAGGCGCAGGCCAATACCGTGGTTTGGGTGGAGGGTGAGAAAGCCAAGGGTTTCGAACTCAAGACGGCCGCCTTCGGCGATCCTACCGCCTATACCTTGTGGGAGTTCGCCAACAATCTGAACAAGGACGTGCGGGTCAATATCCTGCACGCCGGCCCCGGCACCCTGTGGACGGATTTGGAAAAGGCAACCCTGGGCGAATTGGGCGGGGCGGTGGTGTTGGACAGGAAGCCATAGAGAGGGCCGAGTTAAATACAGGACTTGTAACCCTTCCCGGCTTTAATATAATACGATTATACGAATATACGGATTTACAAGAACTATGTCCAATGCTCACCGGTTTTTCCAGGCCCTGGCCGATGCGACCCGGTTACGCTGCCTGATGCTGATGGTGGCGGAGGACGAAGTCTGCGTCTGCGAGATGGCCCACGCCTTGGGTGAAATCCAGCCCAAAATCTCCCGGCATTTGGCGGCGCTGCGCACCGCCGGTTTTATCCTGGATCGCCGCGAAGCTCAGTGGATGTACTACCGCCTGCATCCCGACCTCCCCGTCTGGATGCGGGAGACGCTCTTAACCTGCCAGCAGGCGCTGGCTGAACAACTGCCGTTTTGCGCGGATCGCGCTGCGCTGGCCGACATGCCTAACCGTCCTCAACGCCGCTGCGCGGCTTAAGCGAGGCATTTTTCCATGACCACGTTATCCACCTCTACCGCGTCGGCGAGCGCATTCGCTGACGCACTGCATCGGCTACGCACGACTGCACAGAACCACCCGACCGAATTCCAATGGCTGGGCGGCATCGTCGCCGTGTTTCTGCTGGTCTTTTTCATGCCCGTCGGCGTGGCGCGCTTCGACAACGCCATCCTGGAAGGGCTGGCGTTGTTAAATGGGTACGCCCGCGAGCATGTGATGCTCTGCCTGATTCCGGCGTTCTTCATCGCCGGGGCCATCGCGGTGTTCATCAGCCAGGACGCGGTGATGAAATACCTCGGCCCCGCCGCCCACAAGGTCGCCGCCTATGGCGTCGCTTCGGTGTCCGGTTCGATTCTGGCGGTGTGTTCCTGCACCGTGCTGCCGCTGTTTGGCGGGATTTATCGACGCGGCGCGGGACTGGGACCGGCGATTGCGTTCCTCTATTCCGGCCCCGCCATCAATGTGCTGGCGATTGTGCTGACCGCCAAGATTCTCGGCGTCGAACTGGGCGTGGCGCGGGCGGTGGGCGCGGTGAGTTTCGCGCTGGTCATCGGCTTGATCATGAACTGGCTTTACCGCCACGAAGAACAGGCGCGGGCAGCCAATCAGCAGGGTTTTACGCTGGGCGCTGAGGAAGGGCGGCCCCTGGGCGACACGGCGGCGTTTTTCGCGCTGATGATCGCCGTCCTCGTGCTTGCCAACTGGGCGCCGGCCCGCGCCGAGGACAGCGCGGTGTGGCACACGATTTTTGCCTGGAAATGGCCGCTGACTGCACTGGCGGGCATGGGCTTGGCCGGATTGCTGGTCTGGCGCTGGCGGTGGGCCTGGCAACCGCTGGTTGCAACCGCCGCCATAGTCGCCGTCCTGGCCGGTCTGATTCCCCAGCATCCCGAACTGGCGTTCAGCGCCGGCCTGATCGGCTTGACCTTGGCCGCAGCTCTGCAACCGGGCGACGGTGAAGAATGGCTGAGTCAGACCTGGAGTTTCGCCAAGCTGATCATGCCGTTGCTGCTCGGCGGCGTGTTGCTGGCCGGATTTCTCCTCGGTCGGCCTGGTCACGAGGGCATCATTCCCTCGGAATGGGTCGGCGCGGCGGTCGGCGGGAATTCGCTGGCGGCTAATTTCTTGTCTGCCTTGGTCGGGGCCTTCATGTATTTCGCCACACTGACCGAAGTGCCGATTGTGCAAGGCTTACTCGGTGCGGGCATGGGCAAAGGTCCGGCATTAGCGTTGCTCCTAGCGGGTCCGGCGCTGTCCTTGCCAAGCATGCTGGTGATTCGCAGCATTCTCGGTACGCAAAAAACCGTCGTTTATTGTTCGCTGGTGGTGGTCATGGCGACGCTGACCGGCGTGGTGTTTGGTACGTTCTATCCATAAGGAGTGCAAGCCATGATCAAGTTTCAAGTTCTCGGCAGCGGTTGCGCGAAATGCAAGACGCTCGGTCAACACACCGAAGCCGCCGCGCAAGCGCTGGGGCTGGAGTATGAACTGGAGAAAGTCACCGATATGAACGCCATCATTGACGCGGGGGTGATGAGCACCCCGGCGCTGGCGGTGAACGGCGAAGTCAAAAGCACCGGTAAAGTGCTATCGGTCGAGGAGATCAAGAAACTGTTGAGCGCCTGAGCGCGAATCCCGTCCACCATGCACACCCACCCCGATCATGTGCATCATCATCCTGAAACTGCGGGCCGGATGCTGTGGCTGGCGGCCGGACTCACCTTGGCCTATGCCGCCGTCGAGGCCAGCGTGGGAGTATGGGCGGGTTCGTTGGCGCTGGTGGCCGACGCCGGGCATATGGTCAACGATGCCGCCGCGCTGGCGTTAGCGGCCATTGCCGCTTGGTTGGCTCGCCGCCCGGCGAACGCCCGCCACAGCTACGGGTTTGGTCGCGCTGAATTGATCGCGGCGTTGATCAACAGCCTGGCGCTGCTGATCCTGGTCGCCTGGATTGCGGTCTCTGCCGTCCAGCGCTTACAAGTCCCGCAGCCGGTGATCGGTGAGGCGGTATCGGTAACTGCCGCGATTGGGTTAGCGATTAACCTGCTGGCAGCCTGGCTGCTCAGTCGCGGGGAACGCAATCTCAATGTTCGCGCCGCGCTGCTGCATGTGATGGGCGACCTGCTCGGTTCGGTGGCCGCCCTGCTGTCCGGCATTGTCATTGCCTTGACCGGCTGGACGCCGATTGATCCATTGCTATCCCTGGGCATCAGCGCGCTGATCGTGGTATCCAGCCTGCGCCTGCTGCGCGAAGCCTTGCACGGGTTGATGGAAGGCACGCCGTTTACGCTCGCGCCCGAAGTGGTTGGGCAGGCGCTGGCGACTGTGCCCGGCGTCGCGTCGGTGCATGATTTGCACATCTGGAGCGTGGCCTCGGAGCAGGTCATGCTCTCCGCCCATCTGGTGGTGCGCGATCTGCGCCAGTGGGAAACGGTGCTCGACGCTTGCCACGCTCTGCTCACCCAACGCTTCGGTATTCAACACGCCACCCTGCAACCGGAACCGGAAACCCGAGCGGTGCGTTGGCTGAGCGCACGGAACAGGGAATTCGCTCATCAACACCCGGTGGAAAAATCGCCATGATTCGGTTTGCCGCGATGCTGTGCGCTCTGGCGATGGGGCTGCTACTGTCCAGCGCTGCCTTCGCGCAAACCCCTTCTTGGGTTGAGCAGAACGAAGACGGCAGCACTCGTGTGCATCTTTACTTCTTCTGGTCGGAAACCTGCCCGCATTGCCTCGAAGCACATCCCTTTATCGAGGCGATTCCCGTTGAACGACCCTGGGTGATCGTCCATTCCTTTGAAGTCTCGCGGCAGCGGGATAACGCCCGGCGCTTTATCACCCTGGCCGAATCGCTCGGGCAAACAGCGGATGCGGTGCCGACCCTGATCGCCTGTGGGGTGATGGAAACGGGGTGGGACGATGCGGCCAGCACCGGGGCGGCACTGTTGCGGCGTCTGGATGCATGCCGGACACAGGCGATGTCGGGCGCTCCATCGGTGCTTGCACCGCCAGCCGAAGCTGCCAATGTGCGCATTCCCCTGCTCGGCGAGGTGGCCCCCGATAGTCTCTCGCTGCCGGCCTTCACGGTGGTGCTGGCCGGACTCGATGCCTTTAATCCCTGCGCGTTTTTCGTCCTGCTGTTTTTGCTAAGTCTGCTCGCCCATCAGAAAAGTCGGCGTCGGATGGCGCTCATTGGTAGCATTTTCGTGCTGACTTCGGGACTGATGTATTTCGCTTTCATGGCGGCCTGGCTGAATGTGTTTCAATTGCTGGGCGCGCTGGCGTGGCTGACCCTGGCCGCCGGTCTGCTGGCGATCATCGTCGGGGTGGTCAACATCAAGGACTTCTTCGCCTTCGAGCGAGGCATCACCCTGTCCATTCCAGAATCGCGCAAGCCCGATATTTACCGACGGGCGCGGGCAATCCTCAATGCCGATAACCTGCTGGCCATGCTGGGTGCGACCATCCTTCTTGCCATCGCCGCCAATTTCTACGAGCTGCTCTGCACCGCTGGCTTTCCCATGGTGTACACCCGCCTGCTCACCCTGAGCGATCTTTCGCCCGGCGCCCGCTACACCTATCTGGCTTTCTACAACCTGATCTACGTGCTGCCATTGGCGCTGATCGTGTTCGCCTTCGTGCGCACTCTGGGCGCGCACAAACTCTCGGAACGGGAGGGGCGACTGCTTAAACTGCTGTCTGGGGTTATGATGCTGGAGTTGGGTATCCTGCTGGCGGCAGCGCCGGCGCTGCTGAACAGCCTGGCGGTTTCGGCGATCCTGCTGGTTGTCGCCCTGGGACTCACCACCTTCGCGGCGTGGTTGACCCGCGAGAACCGCCGACGGCCAGTTAAAATTCCGTGAAATCAAATACAAAGCAAGAGACTGGGAATTTCTGGAATTAATGGTATTAGCCATGTTGTTTCGTGCATCCACCACTCAGGAGTTCCTCCCATGTTAATGACCGGCCAGGATTACCGCGCATCGCTGCGGCGCTACCAGCCGCGCGTCTTTGTCAATGGCCGCCAGATTGAGTCGGTGGCCGATGAGCCTCTGCTTGCGCCGGGCGTCAACGGTGTGGCGCTGACCTACGATTTCGCCTTGCGCGAGGACTGTGCGCCGTTGATGCAGGCAAGCCGTCCCGATCTCGCGGGCGGTCAACCGGTGAACCGGATGATCGCCATTCCGGCTTCGACCGACGATCTGCTCAACAAGCTCGAAGCGGTGCGGCTGGTGTGTCAGGAAACGGGCTGCGCCCAGCGTTATCTGGGCGGCGATGCGCTGGCGGCAATCCGTCAGACGACCGCGCGGCTGGACGCCGATTGCGGCACGACTTATGGCGAACGATTCCACGCCTATCTGGAGCAGGTGTACGCCAACGATCTGACGCTGGGCGTAGCAATGACCGACGGCAAGGGCGACCGCAGCCGGCGACCCCACCAGCAGGCCAACCCTGACGCCTATGTACGGATCGTCGAGCGCGGCGCGGAAGGCATCGTGATTTCCGGAGTCAAGGCCATCATCACCGGCGCTCCCTATATGCATGAGCTGCTGGTGATGCCGGGCCGGACCCTGACCGCAGCCGATGCCGATTACGCAGTGTGCTGCGCCGTGCCAGTAGATGTGGAAAATCTCACCCTCATCGCCCGGCCCGCCGGTCGACCCGGCGAGGCGGCGGCCCCATTCAGCGCCCGCTACGGCCAGTCCACCGCCGTGGCGATATTCGACCGGGTCTTCGTACCCTGGGAACGGGTGTTTCTGGCCGGCGAGTGGCGGCATTCCGGCGATTTGACTCACCAGTACGCCACCCACCACCGCCATACCTGTATCGGCGCCCGGGCCGGATTCGGCGACCTGCTGATCGGCGCAGGCGCACTGATGACGGAAGCGAACGGTTTGAACCTCGACCGAACCAGCCACTTGCGCGAAGCCATGGTGGAACTGATCCAGATCGTCGAGGGGTTTTTCGCCTGTGGGGTAGCGGCTTCGGTCTACGGCATTCCGGACCCCGCTGGGGTGATGATGCCCGAACCGGTGTTCGCCAACATCGGCAAGCTGTTGCTGGCGACGCAGATTTACGACATGCAGCGGGTCGCCCATCGCGTATCGGGAGGGCTGATCGTGACCCTGCCGGGACCGGAAGAGGACCACAATCCCGCCACTGCGGGTCGGCTTTCGGAACTGCTGGCGGGTCGTTCGGATATCCCCTACGAAAAACGCATCGAGGTGGCCCGGTTCATTGAAGATTTGACCGCGTCCTACCAGGCCGGCTGGTATTCGGTGATCTCGCTGCATGGCGGCGGCTCGCCCGAGGCGATGAAGCGGGAAATCTGGCGACATTATCCGGTCGGCGACAAGGTGGAGCTGGTCGAGCGATTGCTGGAGCGCAGCGTGCTGGCCGATGAAACGCGCCGGTTGACCCGCCAGCGCCAGCCCGGCCGCTGTTGCGCGACCGGCTGCGAGATTCCCGCTGCGTTGCCATCAGCGCCTGCTACGGAACCCGGCGCTTCGTAATCGGTCGTCCGCTGGACATGGCGCACGGAGAACCGCTTCCAGCGCCAGCGGATCGGGAAGACTCCCTTTGGGCGCTCGCCGAAAATCCCCACTCTCATCGTGGAACGCACCCCGGGTTTCCCAGTCTGATAGCAACATTCCACTCGTTGAAATGCCTATGTCTCCACGCCTGTTACCCCTGACTCTGAGCCTGCTCGTTGCGCTCGCTCCCGTCACCCCGTCCACTGCCCAATCCATCCGCCTGCCGGATATCGGCGATCCGTCCCAGGTCTATTTCGGTCCTGATGATGAGCAGAAGCTGGGACAGGATGTGATGCGGCAACTGCGCGAGCGCGGCGCGGTGGTGGACGATGTGCAGTTGAATGAATATCTGAATTCCATCGGACAAAGCATTGTCACCTACGCCGATCAGAATGGCGTGCCGTACACCTTCTTCATGGTTCGCGACGCTAGCATCAACGCCTTCGCCTTGCCGTACAACTTCATCGGCGTCAACGCGGGCCTGCTGCTGGCCACCGAGCGCGAAGATGAACTGGCCGGCGTCATCGCTCATGAAATCGCCCATGTTTCGCAGCGCCATATCGTCCGCGCCATCGCCGACATGAAGCGGATGACCCTCCCCCTGGCGGCGGCCATGGTCGCCGGAGCGGCGCTGGCGGCGGCCAGCAAGCAAGCTGGACAGGCGGCGCTGGTCGGGTCGATGGCGGCCAGCGCCCAGCATCAGGTCAGCTTCACCCGCGCCAATGAGCAGGAGGCCGACCGCATCGGCATGCAGTTTCTGGCCAAGGCGGGTTTCGACCCGAAGGGCATGAGCGACTTCTTCGCCAAGCTGGAGCGGCAGGCGGGCGGCGAAGCGCGTAACCGGGTTCCTGAAATGCTGTTGACGCACCCGCGTCCGGAAAGCCGGATCGCGGATACCCGTGATCGGGTTGAAGTTCCCGCCATGCGCCGCACTACGCCGCGCGACCGCAAAGCCTATGAACTGGCCAAGGCGCGCACCCGGGTGCTGGCGACCGATGACAACAGCGCGCTGATCCGTGATCTCGAAACCACGCTGGCCAAGGGCGGCTATGCCAGCGAGACCGCCGAGCGCTACGCCTATGCCCTGGCGTTGCGCCAGGCGGGCCGTTATAACGAGGCGCAGCAACAGGTCGCCCGGCTGCTCGCCAGTGATCCCGACCGGCTGGCGTTTCGCATTGAGGCGGCGGAACTGGCTCTGGCCCGTGGCGATCAGGCCCAAGGTTGGCGACTCTTCGAGCAGGCCCGGCAGGTGTATCCTGAAGACTACACCCTGGCGATGTATTACGGCCGCGCCCTCGCCGCCCAAGGGGATCCCCGACTGGCGATGCGCCTGCTGCAACCCCACTTGCGCCGCCGGTCCAACGATCCGTCGCTGTACTCCAGCTACGCCCAGGCCGCGCAGCGTTCCGGTGATCTGGCGGCGACCCATGCCACTATGGCTGAATACCATTATCTGAATGGCGAACTGCTGCCCGCCATCGAGCAACTGGAACTGAGCCTCAGAAACCCCAGCCTTGCGCCGAATCAGGAAGCCCAGTTGCGCGCCCGGCTCAAGCAGTTCAAAACTGAGGCTATCGCGCAGAATTTGTCGATTCCCAAGCGGGATGGGCTGTAATTCACCCGCCGGGTTCTTCCGGCGTTCCCGTTTGAACCGGCTATACTGAATCTTCCCCTTCAACTGTCTTCTTCGACCATGGCCGAGCGACCCGACCCTTCCGATCCGAGCGGCTTCAGTATTGAACTGCTGCTCAACCAGGCGCGCACCTATCTGGCGTTTGGCGAGCAATTGCAGCCGTTCAGCGAGCGCTTTCACGAGACCCTGAACCCGGAAGGTGATTGGGGTGAAACCGTGCGTCTGCATTTCGATCAACTCAAGACCGCGCTGACCAAGGCTGCTGATGATCCCGGCGGCCATCCCGAACTGGCCCGGTTATGGAACGTCACTCTGGACACCTGGCAGCAGGTCGCCGCCACGCTGGTTCCCGCCACCCTCGCGCCTCCCGCCGACCCCCAGTCCATTGCCTGGCAGACCTATCAACAGATTCAGGGTCAATACCTCAATCTGCTGCGCCAGGCCGCCAAGGACGCGCTGGATTTGCTGGAACAGCGGTTGGGCGAACGGGCGACGACGGGTGCGACGGTGGAGAGCCTGCGCGAGTTGTACAACCTGTGGGTGGAGTGCAATGAAGACACCTATGGCCGGATGTTGCGCAGCCCCGCTTATGGCGAGTTGAACGGCCGCCTGCTCAACGCGCTGCTGAGCTGCTATTCCCGTGGAGATACGCCCGCATGATCGGTCCAACCCCCGCCCAGATCGCTGAAGAACTGCGTCATTTCCAGGCCCGCCTGGCCGAGGGCGCACACACCCTGCGGGGTCTGGGGCCGATTGAAGCCGGGGTGTTGCCGCGCGAGCCGATCTACCGCGAAGACAAGCTGATCCTGTACCGCTATCAACCCCGGGTGGCTGAACCGCACCCGGTACCGCTACTGATCGTCTACGCTCTGGTCAATCGGCCCTACATGATGGATTTGCAGGAAGACCGCTCACTGATCCGGGGGCTACTGGACGCCGGACTGGATGTCTACCTGATCGACTGGGGCTATCCCGATACCGGCGACCGCGCTTTGAGCCTGGCGGACTATGTCACGCGCTATATCGGCCACTGCGTGGATCAATTGTGTGAGCGGCATCAGCAGGCGGCGATCAACCTGCTGGGCGTGTGTCAGGGCGGCGCGCTGAGCCTGTGCTTCGCGGCGCTGCATCCCGACAAAATCCGCAATCTGGTCACTATGGTGACGCCCGTCGATTTCCACACACCCGACAACGTGCTGACCCATCTGATCCGGCATGTGGATGTCGATCTGTTGGTGGATACGCTGGGTAACCTGCCGGGCCAGTTGCTGAACTTTACCTTTCTGTCGCTCAGCCCGTTCCGGCTGACTGGACAGAAATATGTAGACCTGGTGGATATTTTCGATGACGCCCAAGCGCTGCAAAACTTTCTGCGGATGGAGAAATGGATTTTCGACAGCCCCGATCAAGCCGGCGAAGCCTTTCGCCAGTTCGCCAAGGATTTTTTCCAGCAGAACAAGCTGATCAAGGGCGAAGTGGTGATTGGGGATCAGCGGGTGGATTTGCGCAAGGTCGCGATGCCGGTGTTGAACGTCTACGCCAGCCAGGATCATCTGGTGCCGCCGGACGCATCCAGGGCGCTGGCGACCCATTGCGGCAGCCGGGATTACGCAGAATTCTCGTTCCGGGGTGGGCACATTGGCATTTATGTCAGCGCTCGCGCCCAGCGTGAGGTGCCGCCCGCGATTTCAGCCTGGCTGCTGGCGCGTTAGGGGACGACTGGCGCGCGAGTTCCGAAGCGGCCCGGAGGATAAAGAATGATGAGCGGTCAGCCCGGCTTACGTTTCCTTGTCTTTCCTGCCTTTGCGTTCCTTCTCGGGTTTGTCCGGTGCAGTCGCGGCAAGAGGAGAGTTGGTCGTCGGGGGGGTGGGTTGCGGCGGCGGAGTCGCTTCACCGCTCATCGGCGGGATATGCGGCTTCTGAAACTGCTCATTGACGCTCTTCCACAACGACAGGTTGTGCTCCACCAGTTCGGTCATCATCGCCAGCGGATTCTTGCCGATGAAGGTGCGCATCTGCTCTCGAAACAGGTGTTGCTGATCCACGAACGCTTGCAAGCTCTTCTCCAGATAGTTACCCATCATGCCCTGCAGGGTATCCCCGTAGAAGCGGATGATGTGCGCTAGCACATCGGTGGTGAAAATCGGACTGCCCTGTTCTTCCTGCTCACTGATGATTTGCAGCAGAATGCCGCGCGTGATGTCAGTATTGGTCCGGGCGTCGATGACATGGAATTCAGCGCGCTCCAGCACCAGTTGCTTGACATCTTCGAGGGTGATGTAACTGCTGACAACCGTATCGTACAGCCGGCGATTCGGGTACTTCTTGATAACGCGCGGTTCGCTCATGGAGGCATATAAAAAAGCGACGCGGCGCTGCCCGTAGAGGACCAACGCCGCGCGGTTCAGACTTAGTGGAAGTAGAGACCGCCGTTGACGGTGATGTCTTCGCCGGTGATGAAGCCGGCGTCATCAGCGGTCAGGAAAGCGACCGTGCGCGCAATTTCGGAAGGCTCGCCCAGACGCCCCGCCGGAATGGTCGCAATGACCTTTTCCAGCACGTCGGCGCGGATGGCCCGCACCATCTCGGTGCCGATGTAACCCGGCGAGATGGAATTAACCGTCACGCCCTTCTTGACGCACTCCTGCGCCAGCGCCTTGTTAAAGCCGTAGATCGCGGCCTTGGTGGCGGAATAGTTGGTCTGGCCAGCCTGGCCCTTGAGGCCATTTACCGACGAGATGTTCACGATCCGACCCCAGCCCCGCGCGGTCATTCCCTCGTAGACCTGCTTGGTCATGTTGAAGACGCTGTACAGGTTGGTCTTGATGACCGCGTCCCACTGCTCAAGCGACATCTTGTGGAACATAGCGTCCCGGGTGATGCCGGCGTTGTTGACCAGGATTTCGACCGGACCCACTTCGGCTTCAATCTTCTTGCAGACTTCGGCACAGGATTCAAAGCTGGTCACGTCGGCTAAATAGACCGGGATGTCAAGACCTTCCGCCTTGCGGTCAGCCTGCCACTTTTCCACGGCTTCCGGTTTCAGACCGTTGTAGTCCACCGCAACAGCGCGGCGACCCTGCGCGATCAACGCCTTGCACATGGCCGTGCCTAGACCACCGATGCCACCCGTGACGACTGCGACTTTGGACATGCTTTATCCCTCCTCAGGGTTGTTGTGAGTATGAGTAATTGTAGTCGGTGACGCTTAACCGCGCTCGACCGCAAGCGCGACGCCCTGGCCGCCGCCGATGCACAGCGTCGCCAGACCTTTCCTGGCGTCGCGGCGGACCATTTCATGCAGCAAACTGACCAGAATGCGGCAGCCGGACGCCCCGATGGGGTGACCGAGGGCGATAGCGCCACCGTTGACATTGACTTTGTCCGTATCCCAGCCCATTTCCCGGTTAACCGAGATCGCCTGGGCGGCGAAGGCTTCGTTGGACTCAATCAGGTCGAGCTGGTCTACGCTCCAGCCGGCTTTCTTCAGGCAGGCGCGGGAAGCGGGGATCGGGCCGGTGCCCATGATTTTCGGGTCCACCCCGGCCTTGGCGTAGGCGGCGATGCGCGCCAGCGGTTGCAACCCGAGATCGCGGGCGACGCTGGCGGCCATCACCAGCACCATGGCGGCTCCGTCGTTGATGCCGGAGGCGTTGCCAGCGGTCACGCTGCCGTCCTGTTTGAACGCCGGACGCAGCTTGGCCAGTGCGGCGGCGGTGGTGCCTGCGCGCGGGAATTCGTCAGTATCGAACACCAGTGGATCGCCCTTGCGCTGGGGGATCTCGATGGGAACGATTTCCTCCTTGAACTTGCCGGCCTGGATCGCGGCGAGGGCCTTGATCTGGGAGGCGGCGGAGAACGCATCCTGCTCCTCGCGGGAAATGGCCCACTGGGCGGCGACATTCTCGGCGGTGATGCCCATATGGTAATGATTGATGGCGCAGTGCAGACCTTCGCTCAGCATCGAATCCACCAGCCGGGCGTCGCCCATGGTCGTGCCGCGGCGCGAGCCCAGCAGCAGATGCGGCGACAGACTCATGCTTTCCTGACCGCCGGCGATCACGATGCGATTATCGCCGTCTCGGATGGACTGGTAGGCCAGATGGACGGCTTTCAGACCACTGCCGCACACCTTGTTGATATTCAGACAGGGGACTTCAATCGGCAGACCCGCGTTCAGCGCGGCGGTGCGTGCCGGATTTTGGCCCGTGCCGGCGGTCAGCACCTGCCCCAGGATCACTTCATCGATTTGTCCGGGTTGAACCCCCGTCCTCCGCAGCAGATCCTGAATCACCTTGGCGCCCAAAACATTGGCCGGAACCGTCGATAGCGAACCCATGAAATTGCCAATCGCAGTCCTGGCGGCGGCGACGATGACCACTTCTTCCATCGAATTAACCTCTTGGATAGCCTATTGGTTATGGCAAAAGCGTTAAGCCTTGCGCATTCGCGTGGGACGCCTTGACCCTCCGAAAACAGCTCACGTACTCAGGGATGCGGTTATTGCGTGAGCCCACGCGGGAAAGACCGCGCAGAATTTTCTAGTTGATTTAAGCGTGGCATATTGACGGCTACCCTAATCCTTGTCAACCGCTTCCCATCCAGCGGCGTTGCCGCAAACTCGCGCTTTGCCATTGATTTCCAACCACCAGCGGCGCTGCCCGACGCCATGGAGCGCGTCGCTCTAGCGGGCGGCGGTCGAAGCAGCGGATCGCAGTTCAAAATGCGCCAGCAGAGTAGTCTGCCAGGCATTGCAGTTGTCGTCGCTGACCATGAAGAATCGCTGGTCGCGGTAACGGGTCAGTCCCTCGAAATTGTCCAGCAGCCAGCCCCGGCTACTGTCCAACACCGCGACGTCGGCCACCTTGAGCACGGCTTGATCCGCACCCGGCGCGGGCAGCGGCTGGGTACGCCGCAGGCTGATGACCAGGGGTCGCAGCGGGGTCACGAAGGCGCGCTCCAGGGTCAGCAGACTGCCGTCCGGCAGCGATTCCATGGCGACCAGCGCGCTACCGGGGGCGATGCTGAGCGGATAATTCCAAAAGGGGCCGGTGCGGGTGAAAATACGCGCCTGGCCAGCGGGATCGGTACGCAGCGGCTTTTCGGGGCCGACCAGCACGCCCCAGCGCGGATCGAGGGTGACCGCTTCCAGCGCTTCATTGCTGTTATGGTAGTTGCGAATGTCGCGCAACGGGGCGGAAAGCGGTTCCTCGCCCCGCCATTGGCCGGCAGGGCTATAGCGCACCACGCGCGGCTTGACCTCGAACGAGACCAGCAACTCGGCATCGCCGGGAACGCCGTTCTCGCCATGACGAATGGCCAGACCCTCGGCATCCTCGAACGGGGTGCGCAAGGGTGCGTCAGCGATGTCGCGCAGGGGGTAGGCCGCCACCGGGCGCATCCCGCTCAGGTAGCCGTGTTCGTCAAATTCCGGCCGCAGGTGAAACAGGTTGCCGGTGTCGGAAATGGCGTACAGCAGTCCCGCATCTTCGTCCCAGGCTAGACCGGACAGGCCGCACAGCCGCAAACCGTTGATCTCGGCGCCAGCCAGGCGCAGCGCGCCGAGCAGGCGAATGCCGGCGTAGACATCGCCGGGGCTGGCCTGATCGGTCAAGGCAATCGGGCTGGCTTCGAACTCGCGGGCGGTGCAGGCGCTGACGGATAGACTCAGCAGCAGCGGCAGAATCAACCAGGGGCGGTGGGGCATGAAGACTCCAAAGCAGCGACAATAACGATCGGGAGTCGCAATGCTACCATCGCACATCAACTTTGGCCGTCATGATGAAGGTGGAAACCCTATGAGCGTACCGGCGTGGAACCCGGCGGTTGAATTCATGGAGCGGGAGGCGCTGGAACGGCTGCAACTCGCGCAATTGCGCCAGACCGTGACCTGGGCGCTGAAGACGCCGTTTTACCGGCGGCGGCTGGCTGAGGCGGGATTAACCCGGTCGGAAGACATCGCCAGTCTGCGCGATCTGCGTCATCTGCCCTACACCACCAAGGATGATTTGCGCGAGGCCTATCCCGACGGGCTGCTGGCGGTCGAACCCGAACAGGCCGTGCGCCTGCACACCTCCAGCGGCACCACCGGGATGCCCACCGTGATCTATCACACCCGGCGCGACCTGGACGCATGGACTGAACTGGTGGCCCGCTGCATCGTCGCCACCGGCGCCACCGCCGGCGACGTGTTCCAGAACATGACCCATTACGGTCTGTTCACGGGCGGACTGGGTCTGCACTACGGCGCGGAGCGGGTGGGGATGCTGGTGATTCCGGTCAGCTCCGGCAACACCAGCCGCCAGATTCAACTGCTGCGCGATTTCCGCGCTACCGTGGTTCACGCCACACCCAGTTATCTGTTGCACCTGCACACGGCGCTGGCCGGCGCGGGCGTAACGACCGATCAGTTGCATTTGCGCAAGGCGTTCATTGGCGCGGAACCGCACTCGGAGCAGATCCGCCGCAAGATCGAAACGCTGTTCGGGATCGAGGCTTACAATTCCTACGGTCTGAGCGAGATGAACGGCCCCGGCGTGGCCTTCGAGTGCCTCTACAAAACCGGCCTGCATCTATGGGAAGACGCCTACATTCTGGAGATTATTGATCCCCACACCCGGCAACCGCTGGCGGAGGGCGAAACCGGCGAAATTGTGATGACTACCCTGCAACGGCAAGCCACGCCGCTGCTGCGCTATCGCACCCGCGATCTGTCGCATCTGGTCAGCGGCCATTGTCCCTGCGGGCGCAGTCATCGGCGGCTGGCGCGGCTCAAGGGCCGCAGCGACGACATGCTGATTATCAACGGGGTCAACGTGTTCCCGTCCCAGATCGAGGATCTGTTGATGAAAACTCCGGAAGTCGGCTCCAACTATCTGATCCAGTTGGAAAAGCGGGGCGCTCTGGACCGGCTGGTGGTCAAGACCGAGATTTACGCCAAGCTGTTCACGGGCGACCCGCAAACCCTGGACGCTCTGCGCGAGCGCCTCAGCGAAGCGTTGCGCTCGGCCATTCTGGTCAAGCCGGTGATTGAACTGCACGAACCGGGCAGTCTGCCGGTCTCCGAAGGCAAGGCCAGGCGGGTGCTGGATTTGCGGCCCGCATTCTGAGCAAACGGGAGAAACACGATCATGGCGGAACAACTGAGCGTCTTCGTCGATAACAAGCCGGGGCGGTTGAACGCTCTGACCGGCGTGCTGCGCGACCACCGGATCAACATCCGGGCGATGACCATTGCCAACCATCGCGATTATGGGGTGGCGAAACTGCTGGTCAGCGACCCGCGCCTGGCGCAGCGGGCGCTGATGGAACAGGGCTTCGCCGCCGCCTTGCAGTCGGTGCTGGCTATCGTGATTGAGGATCGACCAGGCGGCCTGCACGCGGCGCTGGAAATTCTGGCTGAACGCCAGATCAACGTGCTGGACGCCTACGGCTTCGTGGTCGCGCCCGGCCAGCGGGCGGCGTGGTGCATGGAGGTGGACGATCCGGACGAGGCCGAACGCCTGCTGACCACGCATGGCTTACAGGTGCTGACCGCCCGCGAACTGTATCAACTGTAGGCAAACGGTCCACTCCCATGATTAACCGTGGTACAGCCCGCTCTTGAAATATTCATCCTGAGCGTGGCGCAGCAGCACCACGATGACCGCCGCCACTGGCAACGCCAGCAGGATGCCGAAGAAGCCAAACAGGTGGCCGCCGGTTAGCACCGCGAAGATTACTGCCACCGGGTGCAGACCGATACGGTCGCCCACCAGCGCCGGCGTCAGGAAAAAATCGCTGATGAACTGGCCGACGCCAAACACGATCAGCACCGGAATCACGCTCAGGAGGCTATGAAATTGCAGCAGTGCGACGATGCTGGCCGCCAGAATGCCAATGATCACCCCCAGATAGGGCACGAAGCTCACCAGGCCGGCCAGCATCCCGATCAGCAGGGAGAAATCCAGGCCGATGATCGCCAGCCCTACGGAATAGAGCACCCCCAGGGCCGCCATCACGATGAACTGGCCGCGCAGGAACGCCCCAACCACGGCGTCCGATTCCTGCGCCAGCTTGCTCACGGCCGGTTCGATGCGGCGCGGCAACAGCTCGCGGATACGGGCGACCAGCAAATCCCAGTCGCGCAGCAGATAGAAGGTCACGACCGGGACCAGCACCAGATTGGCGATCCAGGCGAAAACCACGGTGGATGAAGCCTTCAGCGATTCCAGCAGACCGCCGGCCAGGTCGCCGATCTCCCGGGCGTAGGTCAGTAATCTGTCGCGCAACTGACTCAGCTCAAACAGCGTCGGGTCGATCCCCAGCGTGTCGCTCAACCAGGGCACAACACTGGTTTGCAACCAGTCCAGATAGATCGGCAACCGCTGAATCAGCCCCCGGAACTGGTGGGCGCTGATGGGAATGAGCACCAGCAGCAGGAGCAGCAGTCCCAGAATGAGCGCGCCGAACACCAGCGCCACCGCCCCACCTCGGGGAATCTTGCGCGCTTCCAGCCGGTCGATCAGCGGGTCGCCCAGATAGGCCAGCAGCGCCGCCAGCAGGAAGGGCGTCAGGACAGGGGCCAGCAGATACAGCAGGCCAATGAAGACTGCGGAAAAGATCAGCCAGAAGCGGGTGCGAAAGGCGGGTTCCATGAGAACATCCCAAGTTTAAAGATTCAGGGCTGGTCGTGGGCGCGGGCATCGGCCCGGCGCCGGGCCAGTCGCCCCCAGCGCCAGACATAGGCCGCGCCGCTCCAGATCGTGGTCAGCGCGGTCAGATAGACGCTACTGGTCAGCAGCCCCGCCGGCAGCGGGGTCAGCCGGTCGATGATCACCACGCACACCAGCAACAATTGCATCAGCGTGTTCAACTTGCTGATCAGCAGCGGCGCCGCGTGGAAGGGCGCGACCCACAGGTGATAAGTCATCGCGCCGCTGACGATGAGGACATCGCGGGCGATCACCAGCGCAACCAGCCAGCCCGGCAGCTCATTCAGCCAGCCCAGCGCCAGAATCGCCCCGATCAGCAGCAGCTTGTCGGCGATGGGATCGAGCAAACCGCCCAGTTCGCTGGTCCAGCCGTAGTATTTGGCCAGGAAACCATCCAGCGCGTCGGAGACGCCGGCGATCATGAACAGCAACAGCGCCCCGCCGTAACGCTCCTCCAGCAGCAGCCAGAGAAAAGGCGCTACCAGCAAAATGCGCAGGCCGGTAATCAGGTTGGGGATATCGCGGGGTTCAGGAGGTCGCAGGGCCACGGCGACGCCATCCGGTGATTTTTCTACGAAAAATTCCTGGGTATGCGGGACAACGCTTCAGCCTCTATTAAAGCACAGTGTAGCGCGCGCCCGGCTAAAAATTCCCACCGGGCCACGGGCGAATCAAACCCAGCAATCCCCGGCTCAATGCTAAACTGCCGCACTTTGCACCGGGCCATTCACTTCAATCGAGTAGCTATTCATGAATAAACCCTTATTTTTTCTGCTGGTGAGCGGATTGTTGAGCGCCGCGCCCGTCTGGGCCGCCGAAGGCGACTGGGATCAGGCGCGCACCGCCCACGAACGCGGCGACTATGCCGCCGAACTGGCCATTGTCCGACCCTTGGCTGAGCAGGGTTATCCCTACGCCCAGTTCAACCTGGGCGTGCTGTACGACAACGGTTATGGGATGCCCGAGGACAACGCTCAGGCCATGATCTGGTACCGCAAGGCGGCGGAACAGGGTTTGCCGCAGGCGCAGGTCAATCTGGCGATCATGTACGAAGAGGGCGAAGGCGTACCCGCCGATTATGTGGAAGCCTATCTATGGTATGCGCTGGCCGACGCTCAGGGCGACAGCCAGGCGCCGCAAGCCAAGCGGGATGTCGCCAAAAAGATGACCCCGGCCCAGATCGAGACTGCGGAACAGCGGATCAAGGAGTTCAACGCCACTCATCTGTTCCGCATCCCGACCACGCCGCCCGTACCCGATTCCGGATCCACGCATGGCAATGGCTAAGGCCATGGCCCACGCCTCCGGTTAGGACGAGGGGTAGATGGTCAACTGCTGACCGGCTTTCAGTGCGCGTTTGACGTTCAGGCCATTCCATTGCGCCAGTTGCTGCGAAGGAACACCGTGACGCTTGGCGATCAGGTCCAGAGTTTCGCCCTTTTGCACCGTGTACTTGCTGGGAGCGATCAGCCGGGCGCCGGGCGCGGTCGTGACCAGGGTTTGTGCTTGTTCCCGGGGCAGCAACACGTTGTAGGCGCGCACCGGCGGTTCGGCGCCCGGCTTGAAGCCTGGATTGAAGCGGGAGAACTCCTCGGCGGGAATGCCAGCGGCCACGACGCTATCCAATACCTTGATTTCGGGTGTGAAATCGACCCGGTACAAATAAGGCTGGTTGGCGATGGCCTGGAGTTTTACCCCATTCCTGTTGGGATCGGCGATGACCTGCGCCAGCGCTACGATTCGGGGAACGTAGTCCTGGGTTTCCCGAGGCAGTTTCAGGCTCCAGAACAGCGATTCGGGCGGCAGGGGCGCAGGGGTCGGAACCAGCCGGACAATCGCCGGATGTGTTTCCACCAGAGGGGTGGTCAGGCGCGGCGTGGCAGTATAAGTATTGATCGCGTCCTGCACGGCGCGCGGCCCGGCATTGTACGCCGCCAGCGCCAATAGCCAGTCGCCATTGAACCGTTTGTTCAGATAACGCAGGTAGCGCAGGGCCACCTCGGTCGAGGTGTGAATGTCAAGGCGGCCATCGTAGCCCTCGGCCAGCATCAGCCCCCATTCCTCTCCCGTGGCCGGGATGATCTGCCAGAGACCGGCGGCGTCCTTGGGGGAGACTGCGGTCGGCTCGAACGCACTTTCCACCATTGGCACCAGCGCCAGATCCATCGGCAGCTCGCGCCGGTCGATGTGTTCCACGATGTAGTACAGGTAAGGCTGGGCGCGCTGGACGAACAGGTTCAGATAACCGGGATTGCGTTTCAGGTAGTCGATCCGCTCGGTGATCCGGGGATGCTCGAGGTCAGCCAGCGCCAAGCGCCCGCGCATTCGGCCCCAGAGATCCTTGCTGACGGGGGGAGAAGCGTTGCGCTTGGCCTTCGCCCGGCCTGAAGCGGCGATTCGCTGGGATTTGGCCGCCTTGGCCTTGGCGGATGGCGCTGGACTGGTCGTTGGGGCGGCGACCGCCTTGCCTGGCGCGGGTGTTCCGGTCCCCGTGGAGGGAAGAGGGGTGGATTTCCCTGATACGGGAATGACCGCCACAATCCGGGGTTCGGGTTTTTTGGAGGCGGGCGCGGCCGGAACGGCAGGGAGCGCTGGCTGCGCGATCTTGACGTCCGGGGAGGGCGCGACCGGTTGGGCGCTGGTGGCGCTGGCGGCGCTGGAAACCCGTTGGCGATAATCGGCGGGATTGCGCGTCTGCCAGTAATCCACATAAGAAGTATCGATTGTTTTGCCAGGAGCGTCGGTGGCGCGATCCGCATCCCCATCCATGGAGGGCAGCCCGGCACAGGCGCTCAGGGTTGCCGCGAGGGCTGGCACGGTCAGGGTTTCGAAGATGAATTTTCGCATTCTTTTTTTCCTGGTCGTGGGGTGATGATTCGTCGGCGCGGGCGATGACCCGGCGGACGGTCGTTACTGGGTGATGATGAGCATTTCCTGGCGTGCTTTCAACGAGGAACGCTTGCTGATGTGCGCAGCGGATCCGTTGGTTACTCCGCCCCGATGGCGACGGGCCGTTCAGGGTCGCGGATCCACTCGCTCCAGGATCCCGCATACAACCGCGACCCGTGCAGACCTGCGACTTCCATCGCCAGCAGGTTGTGGCAGGCGGTCACGCCGGAACCGCAACTATGCACTACCGAGGTCGGCGGGCGCTCGCCCAGCGCCGTTGCGAAGCGCGCCCGCAATTCGGCCTGCGGCAGAAACTCGCCATCAGCGGTCAGATTGTTCTCGGTTGGCAGGTTGACCGCGCCTGGAATGTGGCCGGCGACGGGATCAACGGGTTCCATTTCACCGCGAAAGCGCGCCGCGCCCCGCGCATCCAGCACCACGTTTTCCGGCGGCAGCGCCAGCACCTGAGCGGTGGTCAACCACAACTGATCATTCACTTGCGCCGTGAACGTCGCCGGTTGCGCGGTGGGTAATTCAGCGGTCAACGGCAATCCCGCCCGTTGCCAGGCGGGAAAACCGCCGTCCAGCACCGCCACGCGCTCATGGCCCAGCCAGCGCAACAGCCACCACAGCCGCGCCGCCGCCAGCATTCCGCCCAAGTCGTCATAGGCAATGACCTGGGTGGCGTTGCTGACGCCCCATGCGCCCAGGGTTTGCGCCAGCCGCGCTGGATCAGGCAGGGGATGGCGGCCCGTCGTCGGGGTTGCCGGGCTGGACAAATCGTGGTCGAGATGGGCGTAGCGCGCGCCGGGAAGATGACTCTCCCGGTAGGTGCGGCGGCCCGCTTCGGTGTCCATCAGGTTGAAGCGACAGTCGATCACGATCCACAGCGGATCGTCGAGATGGGCGCGCAGGATGGCGGTGCTCATCAGGGGATTGGGATTCATATTTAAGGTTCCAAAGGTCAGGGGGCGGGCGTCAACCATTCCAGCCGGGTTTGGCCGTGGTCGCCCACGCGCAATCGGTGCAGCAGTTCTGGCAGCAGACGGTCCAGCATTTCATCCAGCTTCCACGGCGGATTAACGAGCATCATGCCGCAACCGTGCAGGCCGAGCGGCGAATCATAAGGATACAACCCCAGTTCCGCGCACAGCATCGCTGGAATCCCCATTTTTTGCAGAGTCCGTTGAAAACGCAGACTGGGCGCGCGGTCGAGAATCGGATACCAGATGGCGATGACGCCGCCCGCCCAGCGACGGTGAATCCGTTGCACCGCATCGGTCAGCCGTTCGAACTCCTCCTTCAATTCAAACGCCGGATCCATCAACACCAGTCCCCGCCGTTCCGGGGGCGGTAGCAGCGCCTTGAGCGCGGCGTAGCCATCCTGATGATGCGTCACGACCTGGCGGTCGCCGGCGAACTCTGCTTTCAGCGCGGCTTGGTCCGCCGGATGGAGTTCGGTCAGCAGCAGCCGGTCGCCGGGGCGCAACAGCGCGCGGGCGATGCGCGGCGAACCGGGGTAATGACGCAACCGCCCGTCCGGGTTCAACTCCCGCACCTGCGCTACGTAGCCGGCCAGTTCCGTGCTCAGTCCCGGCGAGTCCCACAGCCGGCCAATGCCGCCGGCGAATTCACGGTTCTTTTGCGCCGGCGGCGCGAGCAGGTCGTAACCGCCCGCGCCGGCGTGGGTGTCGAGCACGCAAAACGGTTTGTCCTTGCGGTGCAGCGCGCGGATGAGTTGCATCAGCAGGACATGCTTGAACACATCGGCGAAATTGCCGGCGTGGAAGGCGTGGCGGTAGCTCAGCATCGCAGTTCAGTGCAAGGAACCGGTGGATGGCGCATCAATCCGCGTACTGTCGAAGGCGCACCGGGCGGCGCCGCGCGCCCCAGGCGCCGGGCCGGGCTTCGAACACCCCGGCGCAGGGCGTGCCGCAGGCATTGCAGCGTCCGTCGGCGGTCAGGCTCCACTCGCCCAGGGTGTACCAGTCGCGACCGATCAGTTTTTGCCCGCACTGCGGACAGTAGGTACTGCCGCCTTTTTCGTCATTGACGTTGCCGGTGTAGGCGTAATGGATGCCGTTCTTCATCGCGATTCGCCGCGCCCGGTTCAGGGTCGAGGGCGGTGTGGGCGAGTGATTCAGCATCTTCCAGTCGGGATGAAAGGCGGTGAAGTGAATCGGCACGTCCGGCCCCAGATGTTCCACCACCCACTGGGTCAGCGCCTCCAGTTCGGCGTCGGAATCGTTCTCGCCGGGAATCAGCAGCGTGGTGATCTCGAACCAGACCGACGTTTCCCGCTTGAGATACACCAGGGTATCGAGTACCGGTTGCAGATGGCCGCCGCAGATTTTCCAGTAGAACTCTTCGGTGAAGGCTTTGAGGTCCACATTGGCGGCGTCCATGTACTGATAAAACTCCCGACGCGGTTCATCGCACATATAGCCGGCGGTGACCGCCACCGACTTGATCCCGTAGTCCCGGCAGGCCACGGCGACATCCATGGCGTATTCCATGAAAATCACCGGGTCGTTGTAGGTGTAGGCAACGCTGCGGCAGCCCAGCTCATGCGCTACCCGCGCCAGCTTGTCGGGCGAAGCGGCGTCCGCCAGGGTGTCCATTTCCCGCGATTTGCTCATATCCCAGTTCTGGCAGAACTTGCAGGCCAGATTGCAGCCGGCAGTGCCAAATGACAGCACCGGCGTACCGGGCAAAAAGTGATTGAGCGGCTTTTTCTCAATCGGGTCGATGCAGAACCCGCTGGAGCGGCCGTAGCTGGTCAGCACGATGCGCTGATCGTGGCAGCCGCGCACGAAGCACAGGCCCTGCTGGCCTTCGTGCAGCTTGCAATAGCGCGGGCAGACATCGCACTGGACCCGGCCATCGTCGAGGACGCGCCAGTAGCGGGTGGGGAAAAATTCGGTGGTTGGGGTCATTGCGGCCTCCTGTACTAAAGGCTCTCGTCGTTTTTTTGGGCCGGCAGCGTTGCCGCCAGCGTCCAGATGTCCAAGGATATATAGACCGTTCTTGAGTGAATTTAAGCCCTATACTCTAACGAATTGACGTTGGCAAACTCATCGGGAGGGCGTCGATATGCAAACCGTGCGTACACCCGCTGTGGCGGGATTGTTCTATCCAGCCGATGCAACGGAATTGCATACGCAAGTGCAACAGTTTCTGAAGGAGTGCGAGCCGCCGGCTACAGCGCCGCCCAAGGCGATCATCGTCCCGCACGCCGGCTACATCTACTCCGGTCCCATCGCCGCCTCGGCCTATGCCCGGCTGCGGATGGCGCGCGCCGTGATCACCCGTGTGGTCCTGCTGGGACCCAGCCACCGGGTCGGATTCCGGGGCATCGCGGTCAGCGGGATGGCGGCCTTCGCGACGCCGCTGGGCCGGATTCCGGTCGATTCGGCGGCGGTCGAGCAGGTTCGACAACTGCCGGAGGTCGGGTTTCTGGAACAGGCCCACGCTCAGGAGCACAGTCTGGAAGTCCATCTGCCGTTCCTCCAGGAAGTGCTGGGCGATTTCAAACTGGCGCCGCTGGTCGTCGGCGACGCCCAGCCGTCCGAGGTCGGGGCGGTGCTGGAAGCCTTATGGGGTGGGCCGGAAACGCTGATCGTGATCAGTTCCGATCTCAGCCACTACCATGACTACCTGACCGCACGCAATCTGGACCGCGCCACCTCCCAGGCTATCGAGGCGCTGCGCTACGAGGACATCGGCTATGACCAGGCGTGCGGACGCAATCCGGTCAACGGCCTGTTGTGGGTCGCGCGGCGCAAGGGTCTGCGCGGCGCAACCATCGACCTGCGCAATTCCGGCGATACCGCCGGTTCGCGTGATCAGGTGGTCGGGTATGGCGCCTATGTCTTCCACTGACCGGGATCGGAGCCTTCATGTCCATTGATCACACGTTGTCGGCGGATGATCGGACCACCCTGCTGGAGGTGGCCCGCGCTTCGATTCAACACGGCCTGCGGCACGGTCGGGCGCTGAAGGTCAATCCCGAGGACTATCCCGAACCGCTGCGACCGGTGCGGGCGACGTTCGTGACCCTGGAAATCGGCGGGCAATTGCGCGGCTGCATCGGCGCGCTGACCGCCTATCAACCGCTGGTCCAGGATGTCGCCGCCCACGCTTACGCGGCGGCGTTCGAGGATCCCCGCTTTCCCGAACTGCGGTCGGACGAGTTCCCCAGGCTGGAACTCTTCATCTCGGTGCTGTCGCCGCCCGAAGCGCTGTGGGCAGGCTCCGAGGAGGACTTGCTGGCGCAACTGCGTCCGGGCGTAGATGGACTGATTCTCCAGTTCCATCGCTACCGCGCCACGTTCCTGCCGGCGGTGTGGGAAAGCCTGCCCGATCCCTATGTGTTTCTGGCCCAGCTCAAGCACAAGGCCGGGCTGCCGCTGGATTTCTGGTCGCCGGAACTGCGGGTGGAACGCTACACCACCGAGTATTTCGGCGCGGGCGGCGGGGTCTGATGGAGCGCCTGGACCCGCTGTACGCGCCGCTGGACGGTTTAAATCTGATTGAAGCCAGCGCCGGCACTGGCAAAACCTACACCCTCGCGACGCTGTATCTGCGGCTGGTGATGGAAGCGGCGATTCCGGTCAAACGGATTCTGGTGGTCACTTACACCAACGCCGCCACCAAGGAACTGCGCGACCGCATCCGCGAGCGGCTGGGGCAAATTCGGCGGGCGTTTCAGCGCGGCCGCGCTGAACCCGAGGATGACTTCAGTCTGCGGATGCTGGATCTGTTTCCCGACCGCGAACTGGCGATTCGCCGGCTGAATAACGCCGTGCGCGGGTTCGACGAGGCCGCCATTTTCACCATTCACGGTTTCTGCCAGCGGGCGCTGGCCGACAGCGCCTTTGAAAGCGGGCTGTCCTTCGAGACCGAAGTGCTGGCCGATACCGACGACCTGCTTGCAGAAATCGTCGCGGATTTCTGGCGGCGCGAGTTTTATCCGGCCTCGCCGATGGTGGTGCAGTACTTTCTGGAAAAAAATTACAGCCCGGAAAAATGGCTCGCCGCCATTAGCCCGTATCTGGGCAAACCCTATCTGCGGGTAGAAACGCCGGAGGGGAATATCGAGGGCGCAACCCTGGAACAAGCTTTTGTCGCCGCGTTCCAGCAGGCCCGCGAACTGTGGTTGCGGGATCGCCCCGAGATCGAAGAACTGTTGCTGCAATCCCCCGCCCTCAACCGGAAGCAGTACAGCCCGAAAGCGCTGCCCGGCTGGTTTGAGGCCATGAATGGCTACCTGACGGCGGAAATTCCGAAACTGGAGCGGTTCGCCAAGTTTGCGCAATTCACCACCACCCAGCTCAATGCCTCGGTTAAAAAGGGCCAAACTGCGCCTCGCCATGCGTTCTTTCTGGCCTGCGAGGCCCTGCAAGCCCGCAGCGACGCGCTGATCGACTACTGCCGGCATCAGATTCCGGTCAAACTGCTGGCGTACTGCAACGCCGAACTGGCCCTGCGCAAGCGGCGGCAACAGCTTCAATCCTACGATGATCTACTGCTCAACCTGCGCGAGGCGCTGACCGATGCCCAGCGGGGCGCGCCCCTGCTCGATACCTTGCGCCATCGCTACGCCGCCGCGCTGATTGACGAATTTCAGGACACCGACCCGATCCAGTACGACATTTTCCGCCGCCTGTACGCCGCCGCCGGCCAGCCGGTGTTTCTGGTCGGAGATCCAAAACAGGCCATCTACAGCTTTCGCGGCGCGGACATTTTCGCCTACCTGGCCGCCCGCAGCGACGCCCGCCGGGATTACACCCTCGACGTCAACTGGCGTTCCGATCCACGCCTGCTGACCGCCCTGAACGCAATGTTCGGCGCAGCCCCGGAGCGGCCGTTCCTGTTCGAGGCCATCGGTTTTCAACCGGCGGTTCCGACGGAGAAGAAGCAGCATAAACCGCTGTGGATTCAGGGCCGGAATGAGCCGCCGCTTCAGGTCTGGTGGCTGGAGCCGGACGGTGATCAACCGCTGGGCAAGGGCGTCGCCAGTGAGCGGGCGGCGCGGGCGACCGCGGTGGAAATCGCCCGCTTGCTGAATCTGGGCGCGCGCGGCCAGGCCGGCATCGGTGAACAGCCTCTGGCCGGCGGCGATATCGCTGTGCTGGTGCGCAGCCATTATCAAGGCCGAATGATCCATGCCGAGTTGCTGCGCCTGCGGGTGCCCTGCGTGCAGCAGGTCGATGCCAGCGTGTTCGCCTCGGAGGAAGCGCGGCAACTGGACTGGCTGTTGGCGGCGGTGCTGGAGCCGGGCCGCGAAGACCGGGTGCGGGCAGCGCTGGCCAGCGATCTGTTCGGACTGAGCGGCGAGACGCTCTATCACTTGCGCGATGACGAACAGGCGTGGGCGCGCTGGCTGGAAACGTTCCAGGGCTACCGCCAGCAGTGGCGGGAACAAGGATTCATGCCGTTTTTCCGCACCTGGCTAGTTGAGCAGCAGGTCGCGCCGCGCCTGCTGGCGTTCCGCAACGGCGAACGACGGCTGACCAACCTGCTGCATCTGGCCGAACTGCTGCATGGCGCCAATCGCGCCCAACCGGGCCTGGCCGGATTGCACCAGTGGCTCAGCGACCGCCGCCGCGCCCCGGCCCACCGCAATGAAGAACACCAGTTGCGGCTGGAAAGCGACGAGAACCTGGTGCGGATCGTCACCGTTCACAAAAGCAAGGGTCTGGAATATCCGGTGGTGTTCTGCCCGTTCTTGTGGGATGGCCGGCTGCGCGCCGGTGAGAACGATCTGCTGCGCTATCACGATCCCGCCCATCCCGGCCAGACCGTGCTCGCCGTCGGCATGGCTGAAAACGATCCCGCCCGCCGCCATGCCCGTGACGAGGAGATGGCCGAGAATCTGCGGCTGTTCTACGTCGCCCTGACCCGCGCCAAACAGCGCTGCACGCTGGTCTGGGGCAAGTATCAGATTCGCGGCAAGGCGGATGAAAGCGGCACGGCGCCGCCGGTCTGGCTGCTGCATCGCCCAACGGTCAAGGAATCCGGCAAGGACTGGGTGGAAGCGACCCAGGAGCGGTTTAAGGCGATGGAACTGACCGCGATTCGCGCCGAATTGCAGTCTGCTTTCGCGGCGGTCAGCGACACCGTGGCAATTGCGCCGTTGCTGATGGAACCCGGTTCCCGCTATCAACCGCCCGCTGTGGTGGAACCGGAGTTGCGGGCGCGAACCTTTGCGGGACCGTTGCCGGAACCCTGGCGGGTGGGCAGTTTCACCGCGCTGACCGCCGGTCAGACGGTCGAAGCCCCGGATCACGACCTGACGGTCGCTGTTCCCGTACTCGACGCCGAACCGGTCGCGGACGCCCGCCGGGATGTCTTCACCTTCCCGCGCGGCGCACGGGCCGGAACCTGTCTGCACGCTCTGTTGGAACGGCTGGATTTTACCGGGTGCGACCGTGAACGCCTGGAGACGCTGGTCAGCCGGACCTTGACCGGGCATGGGCTGGACGCCGCCGTGTGGACGCCCACCGTCGCTGACTGGGTGGAACGGGTGCTGGCGACGCCGCTGGACGAGCAGGGTTTGAAGCTGGAAACCGTCGCCCCGGAGCGGCGGCTCAATGAACTGGAATTTACCTACCCGGTGGCCGAACTGCGCGCCGAGACGCTGCGGGCGCTGCTGGAGCGGCACGGCTACGCCGCTGGCCCGTTTCGGGAAATGCTCAAAGATCTGGAGTTCAACCCGTTGCACGGCTACATGAAGGGCTTTATCGACCTGGTGTTCGAGACCGACCACCGGTTCTATCTGGTCGACTACAAATCCAACTGGCTCGGCCCGGAGCCGGCCGCTTATCGGCGCGAGCATCTGGACGCCGCCATGGCGCGCGAATCCTATGTCCTGCAATACCTGATTTACACCGTGGCGCTGCACCGCTATCTGCGGTTGCGCGTACCGGATTACGCCTACGAACGGCATTTCGGCGGGATTTACTATCTGTTTCTGCGCGGCATGGATCCCGCGCGCGGGCCGGACTGCGGCGTGTTCCACGACCGGCCCGCGCCGGAGTTGGTGATGGCGCTGGATACACTGATGACCACCGGCGCAGTGCTATGAACGACGGACTGTCGGTAGTGCGCGAACGCGGCCTGCTCACCGATCTGGATTGGCATTTCGCCCGGTTCATGGCGCGGCTGGCGGCAGAAAGCACCCCTCGCCCAGCGGGAGAGGGGTTGGGAACCAACGCATTCCTGGAACTGGCGGCGGCGCTGGCCAGCCACGCCACCGGCCAGGGCGATATCTGCGTCAACCTGCGGCAATGGGCGCGGCGCTGGAGCGCGGTCGCTGGTGAAACTCCCGAATTTGCGCCACCGGCCAGCGGCGAGTGGCTGGATGCCCTGCGCGCCAGTCCGGTTGTCGGGCGGCCCGGTCAGCGGCAACCGCTGATTCTCGACCGGCGCGGCCGGCTGTATCTGTACCGCTACTGGGAGTACGAACACCGACTGGCCGATGATCTGGCGCGCCGGGCGGGTGAAGCGGCGGCGACCGTCGATGAGGCCCGGTTACAGGCCGATCTCGCCCGGCTGTTTCCCCGTCATCCGCACCTGACTGGCCCGGACTGGCAGAAGGTCGCGGCGGTGGTGGCGGTGTTGAAACGAGTGTGCATCATCTCCGGCGGCCCGGGCACCGGCAAAACCAGCACCGTGCTGAAAATTCTGGCGCTGCTGGCCGGTCAGCACCGCGCGCGGCCCCTGCGCATCGCTTTGGCCGCACCCACCGGTAAAGCGGCGGCGCGGATGCAGGAGGCGATTCGCGCCGCCAAGCCGGGGTTGCAACTGGCTCCGGAACAGGCCGCGCAAATCCCGGAAGAGGCGTCTACTCTGCACCGGCTGCTTGGCGCCCGGCCCGATTCGGTGTATTTCCGCCACCAGCGCGACAATCCGCTGCCGGTGGATGTGCTGGTCGTGGATGAAGTGTCCATGGTGGGACTAGCGCTGATGGCCAAAACCGCGGATGCGCTGCCGCCAACCGCCCGGCTGATTCTGCTGGGCGACAAGGATCAGTTGGCTTCGGTGGAAGCAGGAGCGGTGCTGGGTGATCTGTGTTTTGGCGGCGGCCGGTTTGCGCCGGAATTCCAGACGCGGCTGGCGGCGCTGACCGGCGAATCCCTGCCACGCGGGCGAACTACCCCGCCGCCGTTGGCTGACGCCATTGTGCTGTTGCGGCACAGCTACCGGTTTGGCGCAGCCAGCGGTATCGGCGCGCTGGCGCGGGCGGTCAATAGCGGCAAACCGGTGGAGGCCATGGCGGTGCTGATGAACCCGCCCCATGACGATATTGCCTGGCGAACCCTGCACGATCCCGCCGAATTGCCAACGCAACTGGCGGAACCGGTGGTCACAGGGTTTGCGCCCTATTTACAGGCAGTGCAGGACGGAGCCGGGCCAGTAGCGGTGTTCGAGCGTTTCAACCAGTTCCGGGTGTTGAGCGCGCTGCGCAAGGGGCCGTTCGGCGTCGAGGCGCTGAACCGGCTGTGCGAGGCGGCGCTGCGCGAGCGGGGCCTGATTCATCCCCGCCCTAGCGGGTACCTGGGCCAGCCGGTGATGATCGTTCGCAACGATTACAACTTGCGACTGTTCAACGGCGATATCGGCATCACCCTGCCCGACCCGGAGGAACCGGAGCGGATGAAGGTGTTTTTTCTGGGCAGCGATGGCGCGTTACGGGGATTCGCCCCGGCGCGACTGCCCGAGCACGAGACCGTCTACGCCATGACGGTGCATAAAAGTCAGGGATCGGAATTTGACCGGGTGCTGGTCGTGACGCCGAACGAGTCGTCGCCGGTGCTCAGCCGCGAATTGATCTATACCGCCCTGACCCGGGCTAAACAGCAGGCGGTGTTTTATGGAACGCCGGCAGTGTTCGCAGCAGCGGTGGAGCGCCGGTTGCGCCGGTCGTCAGGACTGCGGGACCGGCTGTGGGTGGAGCAGCGGGCAAAGTCCTAGAACCAGGAATCATGCCTTCTAGTGCGGCTTTTTATATAATGCCCCAGCATCCAGTCCATCATTTTCGCCGAGAAACGAAGGCTGCACCGGGCGTGATAACCTGTGTTTGCATTCTGGTCGAAAGCTCGCTTTTAAGATAACCGTTCACTCCCCTCGCCCGCTTGCGGGAGAGGGGTTGGGGGTGAGGGTCGTTGATTCAACGACTTACCCTCTCACCCTAACCCTCGCCCCCTTGGCAGGGGGCGAGGGGACTGAATGATTGCCTTTTAAGATCACGCTAAATTTGGAGTGTCTTCAATGAAAACATCGCAGCACCCATGGTTTCGTCTAAACCTGTGCGCTGGCGTACTGGGCGCAATTGTGCTCACTGCTGGTTGTAACAGTGACAATTGGAAAGACCCGGATTATGTCAAAATTACTACCAAGGACGGTTATTATGAAGTGAGCATTGATTACGTAGACGCCGACCCCTTCACTGTGGGGCAGGAGTATGGGCAGAAGGTTTTGAAAGCCGTTCCCGATTACGAAAAACTGCTGGATTCCTATTTGGTGGATCAGGTCGCCTGGCTCCAGAATGTTGATAACATGCCGGACGATACCTATGAAGTCCTGATTGAGCGCGCCAGGGAAATTAAAAAACAGGTTGATGCGGACTATGTCAGTGAAATAGAAGGTTTTGCGTCGGAATTGAGCGGCGGCGTCGCCAATGTACTGGGCGATGGCAAACTTTCCGAAGATGAATTTCTGGTTTTCAACCTGAATCCAGATGTAGCTACCGCAGTCGCCTGTTCGGCGCTGGCGGTCTACAGTGTCAATTCGTCCAGTGGACAAACGACGGTCGGGAGAAATCTGGACTGGTATCCCGGCAAGGAAGGTCAGGTGGGCAAGCTGAATGCGGTGGTTCACGCCAAAAGCGAGACTTACGATTATGTTGCGATAGGCTATCTGGGCGTGATCGGGGCGGGCACCGGCATCAATAACAAAGGGCTTTTCATCGCCAACCTGTATAGTCCCATTGATGCCGAGTATTCAGCTACAGGCAAGCGGTCGGTGGTTCTGGATATCCGCAAGGCGCTGGAAACGCTGAGCACCATTAACGCAGCAGCGACGTTTTTTGCCGATTCCCAGAAGCTCTACGCCTATCATCACCTGATGTTTCTGGCCGATAAGACCGTTGCCAGGGTTCTGGAAAACGATTTTGAGCGCAAGCGGGCAGTGCGAACCGACAAATCTGTCCTGAATACCGGGATTACCTGGGGCTTTACGAACGCGGTGGCCGCGGTCAACGCCTTTCTGTTAAAAGACAACTATGACAATTTCCATAACTATATTCCCGGTCCTGTAGATCCGAATGGTGAGGATGGCGGCAATTTCAATACAGCCCGCTGGGAGAATTTTCGGACGCAACTGGCGTTAAAAGGTAATCTGGTCAGTTTTGACAGCATCAGGGAAATCATGGCTTATCACAAGGCGGGCGCCAAAGGCATGGATGATGGCGACCTTTACAATGCATTTACGACGCAAAGCCTGGTGTATTCCTTTGCGGATAACCGTCTGGAGGCGTTCCTGTTGCCGGCGACCGGAAAATTTACTGATCAGCCGGTGTATAGCGCCATTCCCATGCCGTTCAAGCCCTGAAAAACCACTGAGGGCGCCATCATTCACTCCCCTTGCCCTCAGTGATCTCCTCGATCCTGATTCACCGTGATCAGTTGCTCGGTGGCGAAACCCAGCGCCCTGGCCTGTTTAAACAACGCCTCCCGCACCACGGGCGGCAGTTGCCGGTCCCGTGCCAGTATCCACAGATAGTCCCGACTGGGACCGCTGATCATGACCCACGAATAATGCTCCCGATCCAGGGCGATGAGGTGATAGCCGCCGTAGAACGGCCCGAAAAACGACACTTTCAGCGAACCGACCGTCGGCTCGCCGATAAAATAGGCGCGGCCCTCAGCCTCTTTCCAGCGTCCCGCCAGGTTATCGTAACCCCGGTTCAACACTCGAACACCGCCATCATCGCGCAGACTGTAAGTGGCGCTGACGTTGCTCAAACCGCGCTCGAACGAGTGGTCCAACCGGGCGATCTCATACCATTGGCCCAGATAACGGTTCAACTCAAAACCGGTGACCGGGGTCACGCCCTCGGGCGGCGCCACGGCGCAACCGGTTAGCAATAACAACAGCGCCAGCCACTTTTTTTTCATTGCGCGAAAGTTCCTGTTCTGAATGACTCTTGCCGAACCACGCCGGCGACCGCGATTGTGATACCGTTTCGCTTCCAGTGTTCCCTGATCCGATCCCATGCGCCTCTGGTTCGAACGACAAAAATACCTGATCGACTACACCCTGGCCGCCCTGCTGCGGCGCAAGACCCGCAACCTGGGGTTGTTGCTGGTCTACACCCTGCTGGTGTTCCTGTTCGCGGCGGTGCTGCTGCTCAGCCAGGGGCTGCGGCGCGAGGCGGCGACGCTGTTGCAGGACGCGCCGGAAGTCATCGTGCAAAAGCTCAGTGCGGGCCGCCACGATCTATTGCCCGCCGCCTGGCTGGAGACTTTGCGGCGGATTCGCGGGGTCAGTTCAGTCCAGGGCCGGCTGTGGGGCTATTACTATGATCCAGCGGTCAAGGCCAACTATACCCTGATGGTCGCGCCGGAACGCAACCTGGCGACCGATGAAATCGTCATCGGCGCGGCGCTGGCGCGCATCCGCCAGATCAACACCGGCGATTATCTGGGCCTGCGCGCCGCCAACGGCCAGCCGCTGCCGCTGAAAATCACCGGCGTGCTGGAATCCGCGTCGGAACTGCTCAGCGCCGATCTGCTGCTGTTGTCGGAAACCGGATTCCGCCGGTTATTCGAGCTGCCGGCGGACGTCTACACCGACGCGGTATTGACCGTGCGCAATCCGCGCGAAGCCCACACCGTGGCGCAAAAGATCGCGCTCGCCCTGCCCGCCAGCCGGCCGATTCTGCGCGCGGAAATCCTGCGCACCTACGATGCTGTATTCAACTGGCGTGAAGGGCTGCTGTTTCTTACCCTCGGCGCGCTGCTGCTGGCCTTCCTGATCCTGGCCTGGGACAAGGCCGCTGGCCTCAGCGCCGAGGAAAAGCGCGAGATCGGCATCCTCAAGGCCATCGGTTGGGAAACGGGCGACATTTTGCGGATGAAGCTGTGGGAAGGCGCGCTGATCTCGTTGACCGCGTTTCTCGCCGGCTACACGCTGGCGTACTGGCAGGTGTTCCACGGGGGCGCGCGGCTGTTTGCGCCGGTGTTGAAAGGCTGGGCGGTGCTCTATCCCGAATTCCGGCTGACCCCGGCGGTGGACGGGCAGCAGGTGCTGGTGCTGCTGGCGGTGACGGTGCTGCCCTACATCGTCGCCACGCTGATTCCCGGCTGGCGGGCGGCCATCGCCGATCCTGATGCGGTGATGCGCGGATGATCGAACTCACCGAAGTCCGCAAGGTGTTCAACCAGGGCCAGCCCAATGAATGTCCCGCCGTGCGCTCGATCAGTCTGACCCTGGCGCGCGGCGGCCTGACCGTGTTCAAGGGACCGAGCGGCTCCGGCAAGACCACGCTGCTCACCCTGGTTGGCGGCCTGGCGCGGCCCACCAGCGGGCGGATCACCCTGGAGGGCCGGTTGCTGTCGAATCTGCCGGAGCGGTTTTTGACCGAGGTGCGGCGGCATACCTTCGGTTTCGTGTTCCAGCAGTTCAATCTGATTCACGGCCTGAGCGTGCTGGAAAATGTGATGCTGCCGGCCTATCCGCTGGGCCGGCAGCATCGGGCGCTAGTGAACGCTGCGCGGGAATTGCTCGACCGCTTCGGACTCGGCGCGAAAGCCGCCAGCCGGGTGGAATGGCTGTCCGGCGGCGAAGCGCAACGCACTGCCCTGGCCCGCGCCCTGATCAACGATCCCGCTGTGATCATTGCCGACGAGCCAACGGCCAATCTCGACAGTGCGCTGTCCCGCGACGTGCTGACGCTGCTGGGGGAACTGGCGGCGCAGAACCGCACGGTGCTGATGAGCAGCCATGATCCGCGCGTGTTCGAGTCCGTCCGCGTCAACCGGGTCATCGAGTTGCACGATGGGCGCATCGTCGAAGACCGTTCATGCTGATCACTCCGGCCATTGTCGCCCTGCAACTCATCGCCCTGAGCGTGACCGGCACGGTGCTGTTGGCCAGCAGCGCGGCCTGGACCCTGCTGCGGCGCTGGGACATCGCCAGCGGCAGCGAAACGCAAGTGCGGCTGGAGCGGCGCACGTACCTGATTTCCACCCTGCTCGGCTTCGCCCTGGGCGCGGAGCTGCTGTCCTTGCTGCTGTTCGTTCATACTGCCGAAAGCCTGTCCAGCCAGTTTGTCGGGGCGATGTGCGCCACCGGGGTGCTGAACATCAACGCCTTCGGATTTCCGACCCTGCTGCTGAAAATCGTCCTGTTTTTTCTGGCCGCGCTGTGGCTGTTGCTGAACCGGGTGGACAACCAGGGTTTCGACTATCCGCTGGTGCGGGTGAAATATGGACTGTTGCTGGCGATGGCGCCGCTGGCGGTGCTGGAGGCGGTAGTGCAGACCCGCTATTTCCTGGGGCTGGAACCGGAAGTCATCACGTCCTGCTGTGGTTCGCTGTTCAGTGCGAAGGGCAAAAGCGTGGCGGCGGAACTGGCCAGCTGGTCAGCGCGCCCGGCGCTGCTGCTGTTCTATGCCATGGCCGGGCTGCTGCTGGGCATCGGTCTGGCGTTTCGGCGCTGGCTTTGGCTGGGACCGCTGTTCGCTGCTGGCAGTCTGCTGACCTTTGCTGTCGCTATCGCCGCCATCATCGCCTTCCTGTCGCTGTATGTGTATGAAAATCCCAACCATCATTGCCCGTTCTGTTTGCTGAAAGCGGGCTACGGCTACGTCGGCTATGCGCTTTATCTGCCGCTGTTCGCCGCGACCGCCGCTGGATTGAGCGCCGGAGTGATCGCGCGATTTCGCCAAAGAAGCAGTCTGCGCGCGGTGATTCCCGGCGAGGTGCGGCGACTGACAGGGCTGGCGCTGGCGGGATTCGGACTGTTTTACGGACTGGCGACCGGGTTGATCGTGCGGTCGAATCTGCTGTTACTGGATTAAAGACGAAAAAGCCCGGTTTCGGTTGGATAGATCGTACTGCCAAGCGTCAAATCCGACACAAGGTAAGGCATTACTCATTGGTTGGTTGGAGCTTGAGCATGGTCAGAAAATTAACTTGCAGATGGGGAAAGCTGAGTGATACCAATTCTCAATAGGTTTTCGTCATTCCCGCGAAGGCGGGAATCCAAGCAGCCGCTGAACAACGGGATACCCGCTTTCGCGGGTATGACGAACGGGGTCGTTTTTGATCTGAAAAAGATAAAATCTATCGGTAAACGGTATGAGTATCACGGAAAAAGAAATTGGTGAGATTGTTGACGCGCTACGCCGCCTTACATCGGTAAAGCGGCAATGGATTAAAGCAACAATTGTGGCATTTGGAGCAAGCCGAAAGTTCTGACACTTAAACAAAAGTTAGCTCACTCCCGTCATGCTCTCACCCCTGCCCGCCTGGCATCCGCATCCTTCACCCTATCTGCTGCTGGTGCTGACCACGCTGTTCTGGTCCGGCAATTTCGTGCTGGGCCGGGCAGTGCATACCGTGTTCACTCCTTTCACCCTGTCATTTTGGCGCTGGGCCGTGGCGCTGGCGATCCTGTTGCCGTTTGTCTGGAGATCGTTGCGCGCACAGGCCCCGCTGATCCGCCAGCACGGGCCGATCCTGCTGCTGCTCAGCATTCTCGGCGTGGTCAACTTCAACACCTTCGTCTACCTTGGCCTGCAATCCACCACCGCCACCACCGCCGTCCTCATGCTGTCCGTGACGCCGGTGCTGATCGTAGCGCTGTCGTTTCTGCTGTTACGCCAGACGGTGACTGGCCGGCAGGCGCTGGGCATTCTGATTTCGCTGCTGGGGGTGCTGGTGATCGTGGCGCGCGGCGATCTACTGGCGCTGCTGGCGTGGCGGATCAATCCCGGCGATGGATGGGTGCTGGCGGCGGTGTTCAGTTGGGCGCTGTATTCCGTCTGTTTGCGCTGGCGACCGGCGAAACTCCAGCCGCTGAACTTCCAAACTGCGACCATCATGATCGGGCTGGCGATCCTGACGCCGCTCTATGGCTGGGATCTGGCCCAAGGCCACACCGTCGCCGTCAACGCCGCAACCTTGAGCAGCATCCTCTATCTGGCGCTGTTTCCCTCGATTCTGGCCTACATCTTCTGGAACCAAGCGGTCGCGGAACTGGGCGCGAACCGTACCGGCCAGTTTTTACATCTGATGCCGGCCTTTGGCGCAGTGCTGTCGATGATCTTCCCGGACGAACAGTTGTATGGCTTCCATGCCGTCGGCATCACCCTGATCGCGCTGGGGATTTATCTCACCACGGCGCAGAAGCGCCCAAGGCGGTGATGAGGGAAGCACTCACCCGCATCAGCGCCGGTTGCCGACGCAGTAGCGACCCTCGGTGTGATAGCCGCCCGGACAGGAGCCGTCCTTGACGATGGCGGCAGGCGAATCGTCCCGGTTGCCGACGCAGTAGCGGCCTTCCGTGAAAGGGAAGTGAACGGTTACGACTAATCTTCCCCCGAATCCAGTTGCTCCACCAACGCCGCCCGCAACGCCGCATATTTTTGCGGATTGTTCAACGGTCGGTTTTCGCGGTCGGTAACGAAAAACACGTCCTCGACCTGAGCGCCGAGGGTGGCGATCTTGGCGTTATGCAACTGTACCCCGCATTCGATGAACGCCTGCCCCACCCGACACAGCAGCCCCGGACGATCCCAGGACACCAATTCCACTACGGTGCGACTGTTGGCTTCATCCTCGCGGAATGAAACCCAGGTCGGGATCTGGAACGCCCGCTGAATCCGCGAGATGTGCCGGCTGGGCAGGATGGGCACCGCATCCGGCTGACTCAGGGCATGGTGCAGCGTGGTCACAATTTCCTTGATCCGCGAGCGCTCACGGATCGGCGCACCGGAATCCTCCAGCACCGTGAAACTGTCCAGGGCATAGCCGCTGTGACCGGTCAGGATGCGGGCGTCGAGAATGGTCAACCCCAGATGATCAAGCAGCGAAGTGATCAGAGCGAACAGATTGTCCTGATCGAGGGTATAGATGAAGATTTCCGTACCGCCCCGGCGTGGATCATCGCGGGCCATGACCAGCGGCCGCTCATCATGACCCTTTTTGATAATCGCCCGCGTGTGCCAGATGATTTCATCGGCGGAATGGCGCAGAAAATAGTCATCGCCGAAACTCTCCCAGACCCGGTTGATGCGTTCCTCATCAATCCGGGTCGCCTGCAACCGCTGCCGCGCCTGAGTCTGCGCTTCGCGGATGCGTTCGTCCTTGTCGATGGGATGGTCCAGCCCGCGCCGCAACGCCCGGCGGGTGGCTTCGTATAACTGCCACAGCAGCGAATCCCGCCAGGTGTTCCACAGCTTGGGATTGGTAGCGCGGATATCGGCGACCGTCAGCAGATACAGGTAATCCAGATGCATCTGATCGCCCATGCGCCGGGCGAAGTCGTGAATGACCGCCGGATCATGGATATCCTTCTTCTGCGCGGTCAGCGACAGGGTGAGATGATGGCGCACCAGCCAGGCCACCAGCCGGGTGTCAAAACTGCTGAGGCCGTGGCGCTGGCAGAAGGACTCCGCATCTACGGCTCCCAGTTCGGAGTGGTCGCCGCCGCGTCCCTTGGCGATGTCGTGATACAACCCGGCGATGTACAGCAGTTCCGGCTTGGGCAACTGCTCCATGATCGCGCTACAGCGCGGCAGCTCCAGGGCGAACTGGGGCAGGAAAAACCGCCGCAGATTACGCACCACAAACAAGATGTGCTGATCCACGGTGTAGGCGTGGAACAGATCGTATTGCATCCGGCCGACGATGGAGCTGAATTCTGGCAGATAAGTAGGCAGCACCCCGTAGGCGTTCATCAGCCGCAATTGCTGAGTGACCCCGCGCGGCTGGCGCAGAATTTCCATGAACAGGCTGCGCGGACGCATGTCGTGGCGAAACTTGTCGTCAATCAGCGGCAGATGGTCGCGGATCAGGCGGATGGTGGAGGCGCGGATGCCCTTGAGTTCCGGGTGCTGCTGCAAGATCAGAAAGATTTCCAGCAGGGCAAACGGGTAACGCAGAAACACGTTGGGCCGGGTCACTTCCAGATAACCACGCCGCGCCTGAAACCGGCGATTGAGCGGCGTCGGTTCATCCGGGTCGTCGACCAGCAGGATCGCTTCCGCGAACAGTTGCAGCAACATTTCGTTAAGCTGGCCCAGGGCGTTGACCGTGCGGTAGTAGCGCTGCATGAACTGTTCAACCGCCAGATTGTGATCCTGATCCCGGAAGCCGAACTGCCGGGCGACCCGGCGCTGATGGTCAAAGAGCAGATGATCCTCGCGCCGCCCGGTCAGGACATGCAGGGCAAAACGGATCTGCCACAGGAAATCGCGGCAGTTCATCAGTTCCTCGTACTCGCGCGGACTGAGGAAGCCATGACTGACCAGCTCTTCCAGCGTGCTGGCGCCAAAATGACGCTTGGCGACCCAGCCGATCATCTGCAAATCGCGCAGACCCCCGGGACCCTCCTTAATATTAGGTTCCAGGTTAAAAGCGGTTTCGTTATAGCGCTGGCAGCGCTGGCAGCGCTCTTGCTGCTTGGATTCGAAGAACGCGGCATCCGGCCAAATCCGATCCGGGCCGGTGACCGCGCGCATCTGCTCGAACAGCGCGGTCGACCCGGTCAACAGGCGGGCTTCCATCAAACTGGTGGCGACGGTGATGTCAGCGGCCCCTTCCCGGGCGCAATCCTCAACCGTGCGCACGCTGTGGCCGACTTCAAGGCCGATGTCCCATAAAAAGGTCAGGACGCTTTCCAGTCCGGCGCGGCGGGTCTCCAGCGCCTGATCGCCCAGCAGAATCATGATGTCAACATCGGAACCCGGATGCAGCTCGCCCCGGCCATAGCCGCCCACCGCCACCAGCGCCAGATCCAGGGCGTCCGGCTCAAAAAACCGCAGCCAGGCCCGCCACAGCAGTTCGTCCATCAGCCGGGCGCGGGCCAGTACCAGGTAGTGAGCGGGAACGCCCTGTAGAAACAGTTCTCTGAACCGTGCGGCGCTCTGCTTGAGCAGGGTGCGAAAAGGGGTGATAGGACTGGAGGCGGCAGCCAGTTCGCGCTCAAATTCCGCCGCATCGAAGGGGGCGATGGCGCTGGCGTCCCAGCGCCAGTCCTCGGCGGGTGGGGCAGTGGCCAGCGGTTCTGGAGCAGGCGCCAGGGCGAGGTCGAGCATGATCATGCGGGTCTCGAAAAGGAATGGGGCTAAAGTGACTCGCCGGGGAGCAGCGTGAGAATCTCGTGGCCAGTGGGGGTCACCAGCACCGTGTGCTCCCACTGCGCGGACACGCTGTGGTCCTTGGTGACCACGGTCCAGGCGTCGGGCAGTACTTTGACGTGGCGCTTGCCGGCGTTGATCATCGGCTCGATGGTGAAGGTCATGCCCGGTCGCAGTTCGACGCCCTCGCCGGGTTTGCCGTAGTGCAGCACCTGCGGGTCTTCGTGAAAGTTCCGGCCAATGCCGTGGCCGCAGTACTCGCGCACCACCGAGCAGTGCTGGCTCTCGGCGTGCCTTTGAATGGCATGGCCGATGTCGCCGAGGCGGATGCCCGGCCGCACCAAGCGAATGCCGATGCACAGACATTCGTAGGCGACCCGGCAGACCCGTTGCGCGGCGACGGGCGGCGCGCCAATCGCAAACATCTGGCTGGTATCCCCGTGATAACCGTCTTTGATCACGGTGATGTCAATATTCAGCACATCACCCTTTTTCAGCACCTTCGACCCTGGGACGCCGTGGCAAACGACCTGATTAACCGAAGTGCAAATGGATTTGGGGAAACCGCGATAGTTGAGCGGTGCGGGAATCGCTCCCTGCTCATGGACGATGTAATCATGACAGATCCGGTCCAGCTCCTCGGTCGTGACGCCCTCGCGCACCTGCGGGCCGATCATGCGCAGGACCTCGGCAGCCAGGCGGCCCGCCACACGCATCTTCTCGATTTCTTCCGGCGTCTTGAAGGTGATATTCAGCGATTTCTGGGGATTTTTCTGGAACATGGCGGGCTAGGGCAGCAGGAGCGGTCGGGAAGAAGGCTGGGGCGGCGCGACCATCAGCCAGTGGGACAGCCTTTCGGCGGCGGCGTTCGTTTGGTTTTCCTAAACGATCCATGTTATAAAGCCCGCGCCTTTTAGGCAAACGTTACGGTTTTGTCATCTCTCACATTCGCCGGCACGGGTGGCTGGGTGCCCGCAACCACGGGTCGCTGCTCGGGGCGGATGGAGGCTTAACCCCCCATCATTCAGGAGAATATCCACAATGGCGACTGTTTCCATGCGCCAGATGCTGGAGGCCGGGGTGCATTTCGGCCACCAGACCCGCTACTGGAATCCCAAGATGGCCCCGTATATTTTCGGGGCGCGCAGCAAGATTCATATTGTCAACCTGGAAAAAACCCTGCCGCTGTATCTGGAGGCGCTGAATTTCGCCGGGCGGCTGGTCTCGAAGGGCGGCAAGGTGCTGATGGTCGGCACCAAGCGCTCGGCCCGCGAGGCGACCGCCGAAGCCGCGATCCGCTGCGGCATGCCCTATGTCAACCACCGTTGGCTGGGCGGGATGCTCACCAACTTCAAGACCGTCCGCCAGTCGATTAAACGGCTCAAGGATCTGGAACTGATGGCGCAGGATGGCACCTTCGAGCAGTTGGCCAAGAAAGAGGTCATCGGACTGCGACGGGACATGGACAAGCTGGAGCGCAGTCTGGGCGGCATCAAGGACATGGGCAGCTTGCCCGATGCGCTGTTCATCATCGACGTTGGCCACGAGCGCATTGCGGTGCAGGAAGCCAACAAGCTGGGCATTCCGGTCATCGGCGTGGTCGACACCAACAATTCGCCGGATGGCGTGGACTACATCATTCCCGGCAACGACGACGCGATCCGCTCTATTCAGCTTTATTTGAGCGGGCTGGCCGAAGCCGCGCTGGAAGGCCGCGCGGTGTTGACGACCGGCCGCGTCGAGGAAGAATTCGTCGAAATTCCCGAAGAAGCGCCGGCGGCGGTCAGCAGCGACTGAGTTTCGTGGCGGCGAGCAGCGCCTGACCGGTTCGCCCGTCCAGGGCGGGCGAGCCTTGTTGAAGGCGACGGCTCCATCTCCACACCTACGGTTTATTGAGTAGGACTTTCGCTTACCTGCCTTTTTCGTCATACCCGCGAAAGCGGGTATCCATTATTTTCAATAAGTTACTGGATTCCAGCAGACGCGGGAATGACGAAAAGCGAAAGTCCTGTTGAGTTGAGTTCGTTTTTTTTCAGAGGTAGGCAAGCATGGCGGAAATCACGGCGGCGGCAGTCAAGGAATTGCGTGAGCGCACAGGCTCAGGGATGATGGAGTGCAAGCGGGCCTTGCAGGAAACGGGGGGCGATATCGAGGCGGCGGTAGAATTGATGCGCAAGGCCGGTCAGGCCAAGGCGGACAAGAAAGCCAGCCGCGTCGCTGCCGAGGGCCTGATCGTTGTCCGGCAGGAAGCCGGAGCGGTGGCCATGGCCGAGATCAACTGCGAAACCGATTTTGTCACCAAGAATGACGATTTCCGGGCTTTTGCCGCCGATATCGCCGAGACCGTGCTGCGCGTAGGTCCCGCTGATCTGGACGCGCTGCTGGCGGCGGTCATGACCAACGGTCAGAGCGTTGAACAGAACCGGCGCGACTGCATCGCCAAGATCGGCGAAAACATTAACGTCCGGCGCGCGGTTCGACTGACGACTGCAACCGGGGTGCTGGGCAGCTACCTGCACGGAACCCGGATCGGCGTACTGGTGGAACTGGAGGGCGGCGACGCCGACCTGGCCAAGGACATCGCCATGCACATCGCGGCCAGTCGGCCGCTGTGCGTGAGCGCCGACCAGGTGCCCGCTGAACGGATCGCCAAGGAGAAGGAGATTTTTGCGGCGCGGGCGGTGGCGGAAGGCAAACCAGCCGACATAATCGAGAAAATCGCCACAGGGCGGCTGCGCAAGTATTTCGAAGAAGTGACCCTGTTGGGTCAGCCCTTCGTCAAGGATCCCGAGCAGAGCGTGGATAAACTGCTCAAAGCCCGCAAAGCCAGCGTCGTTCGGTTCGAACGCTTTGAGCTGGGCGAAGGGATCGAGAAGAAATCCAGCGATTTCGCCGCCGAGGTGGCAGCGGCGCGCGGCGACGACTAACGCAGAACCCGCGACCCTGCGTCGCCGCTGACGCCAGGGCCGCGTTTCGGTACAATCCGTCGGTTTTCAACCACCCAGGCAGCGCCATGACCACGCAGGATCCCCGACCGGTTTTCAAGCGTATTCTCCTGAAACTCAGCGGCGAGGCCCTGATGGGAAACGATGACTCCGGCATCGACACCAACATTCTGGCTCGCGTGGCCCGTGAGGTGCGGGAGTTGCGCGAGTGGGGCGTGGAAGTGGGTATCGTCATCGGCGGCGGCAACCTGTTTCGCGGCGCGGGATTGGCCAAGGCCGGCATGGACCGGGTCACCGCCGACCATATGGGAATGCTGGCCACGGTCATGAACTCACTGGCGATGCAGGATACGCTGGAGCGGCTGGGCGTGTTCACCCGGGTGATGTCGGCCATCCGCATCAATCAGGTGTGCGAGGACTACATCCGCCGCCGCGCCGTCCGTCATCTGGAAAAGGGCCGGGTCGTCATTTTCGCCGCGGGCACCGGCAACCCGTTTTTCACCACCGATTCCGCCGCCAGCCTGAGGGCGGTTGAAATCAACGCTGAGGTGATGCTCAAGGGCACCAAGGTGGACGGCATCTATTCCGCTGATCCGTGCCAGGATCCGACGGCGGTGCGCTACGAGCGGCTCACTTACGACGAGGCGCTGGCGCGCAAGCTGGGCGTGATGGACGCCACGGCCATTGTCATGTGCCGCGAACATGACATACCGCTAAAAGTTTTCAACATCAATCGCCACGGCGACCTGGTGCGCATCGTGCGCGGCGAGAATGTCGGCACCACCGTGGTGCGGGAATGACCTATGATCGACTCTCTCAAGAAAGAATCCGCCGCCCGGATGGCGAAGAGCGTGGACAGTCTGAAACAGGAACTGACCAAGCTGCGCACTGGCCGCGCCAACGTCAGTCTGCTGGACCACATCACCGTCAGCTACTACGGTAACGAGACCCCGCTCAATCAGGTGGCGTCGGTGGGCGTAGCCGATGCCCGCACCTTGCTGGTGACGCCGTGGGAAAAAAATATGATCGGACCGATTGAAAAGGCGATCATGAAATCCGATCTGGGCCTGAATCCGGCTTCCGCCGGTACGACCATTCGGGTGCCGCTGCCACCGCTGACCGAGGAACGCCGCCGCGAACTGGTCAAGGTGGTGCGACGCGAGGGCGAGGAAGCAAAGGTAGCGATCCGCAACATCCGCCGCGACGCCAACAACCAGCTCAAGGCCCTGCTCAAGGACAAGAAGATTACCGAAGACGCCGAGCGCCAGACCCAGGATGACGTCCAGAAACTCACCGACCGGCATATCCAGGAGGTGGACAAAACGCTTGCGGCCAAGGAAGCCGAGTTGATGGAAATCTAAACCATCGTTCTAGACCTCTTCTCGCGATGGCGATTGCGCCACGGAGCCTTCCGAATGTCGCCTGATGTCCCCAGCACGCCGCCGCGCGAACCGTTGCCCCGGCATGTCGCTATCGTCATGGATGGCAACGGTCGCTGGGCGCAGCAACACGGCCTGCCGCGCACCGCCGGCCATCGGGAAGGCGCCAAGGCGGTGCGGCGGATCGTCCGCGCTTGTAGCGAGCGCGGCATCGCTGTTCTAACCCTGTTCGCCTTCAGCAGCGAAAACTGGCGGCGGCCGCGCCCGGAAGTCGAAGTGTTAATGCACCTGTTTCTAACGACCCTGCGCCGCGAGATTCGCCGGCTGGACGCGGCTAACGTCCGCCTGCGCTTCATTGGCGAGCGCGGCGCTTTTGCCGCGACCCTGCAGGAAGATATCAACAAAGCAGAACAGCGCACCGCCGGGAACACCGGTCTGACCCTGGTGATCGCCGCCAATTACGGCGGGCGCTGGGATATTGCCCAAGCCTGTCGGCGGGTAGCCGAGGACGTAGCGGCGGACCGGTTGCAACCGGGCGATATCACTGCCGACTTGTTGGATCAGTACGCCTGCCTGGCCGATTTGCCGGAGCCGGATCTGTTCATCCGCACCGGCGGCGAACAGCGGATCAGCAATTTTCTGCTCTGGCAGTTGGCGTATACCGAACTGTATTTCACCGATCAACTGTGGCCGGATTTCGACGACGACGCTCTGGATGCCGCCTGCGCCGCCTTCGCCAGCCGGCAGCGGCGGTTCGGGCAAACGAGCGAACAGGTGACGGGAGCCTAGCCGATGCTGAAACAGCGCGTCATCACCGCCTGCGTCCTGGCCCTGATCACCCTCTGGGTGGTGCTGAAACTGCCGCCCGCCGGATTAGGCGCGGTGCTGCTGGTGGTCGTGCTGGGCTGCGCCTGGGAATGGGCCAACCTGGCGGGGCTGACGCAGCCGCGCGGCCGGTTACTGTATGGCGGTTTGGTGCTGCTGCTGATTCTGGCGGTCTGGCCACTGGCGGGCCGCGCGGACGTGGTCGCCGGCCTGATGATCCCGGTGGTCGCCGCCTGGGGCTATGTCCTGTTCTGGCTGTGGCGTTACGCTCGCCAGCCGGAGCGCCGGGATCGGCCCATGACTGTCGGCATAGCGGGTGCAGCGGCGCTCACGGCCGCCTGGCTGGCGCTGATGGGCTTACGCCATGCGTTTGGGCCGGGCCATGTCCTGTTCCTGCTGATGCTGATCTGGGTCGCGGATATTGGCGCCTATTTCGCCGGCCGGCGCTGGGGTCGTCACAAGCTGGCTCCGATCATCAGTCCCGGCAAGACCTGGGAAGGGGTCTGGGGCGCGGCGGCGGCGGCGGCGGCTTTTGCGCTGGTCGGCGCGGCGGTGCTGGGCGTGGGGTCGCGCTGGCCCGGATTCGTGGCGGTCTGCATGGTCACGGTCGGTTTTTCCATCGTCGGCGATTTGTTCGAGAGCATGTTGAAGCGGCAGCGAGGGGTCAAGGACAGCGGTTCGCTGTTGCCCGGCCACGGCGGCGCACTGGATCGGCTGGACAGCCTGATTGCCGCCGCGCCAGTCTTTCTATTAGGCGGGTACGGGCTGGCGGGATGAATGAACGCATCGGTGTGACGGTTCTGGGTTCGACCGGTTCCATCGGGGTCAACACCCTCGATGTACTGCAACGCCATCCCGACCGCTTCCGGGTGGTGGCGCTGACCGCCCACCAGGATGTGGAAACCCTGTTGCAGCAATGCCTGAGCTGCGAACCTGAGTATGCAGTGATGGCCGATCCCCAAGCCGCTGATCGCCTGCGCGTCCGGCTGCGGGCGGCGGGGCGACCGGTTGAAGTGCTGGCCGGCGATGAAGGTCTGGAGCAGGTCGCGGCGTTACCGGAGGTTGCCTACGTCATGGCGGCCATCGTCGGCGCGGCGGGCTTGTTGCCAACCCTGGCGGCGGCGCGGGCCGGTAAGCGGGTATTGCTGGCCAACAAGGAAGCGCTGGTGATGGCCGGGCCGCTGTTCATGGCGGCGGTGCGGGAGCATGGCGCGGAATTGTTGCCGATTGATAGCGAGCACAACGCGGTGTTTCAGTGCCTGCCGCCGGGATTCGCGGCGGCGGGGCTGGAAGCGTGTGGCGTCCGGCGGATTCTGCTGACCGGTTCCGGTGGACCCTTTCGCATCACGCCGCTGGAGCAGTTGCCGGACGTGACCCCGGATCAGGCCTGCGCGCATCCCAACTGGCGCATGGGGCGGAAAATCTCGGTGGATTCCGCCACCATGATGAACAAGGGTCTGGAGGTGATCGAGGCGCACTGGCTGTTCGCCGCGCCGCCCGACTGCATTGAAGTCGTGATTCATCCGCAAAGCGTGATTCACTCGATGGTGGAATACCAGGACGGTTCGGTGCTGGCGCAACTGGGCCATCCCGACATGCGCACGCCTATTGCCCACGCGCTGGCCTGGCCCCAGCGGCTGGCGTCCGGCGTGACCGCGCTGGATTTTACCCGGCTGGCGCCGCTGGAGTTTCAGGCCCCGGATTTGGCCCGCTTTCCCTGCCTGCGGCTGGCCTTTGCCGCACTGGATGCGGGCGGCGCCGCGCCGGCGATTCTAAACGCAGCCAATGAAATCGCGGTGCAGACCTTCCTCGACCAGCGGCTGCGCTTTACCGACATCGCCGCTGTCGTCGAATGGACTCTGGAACGGGTATCGCCCCAGGGGGTCAATACGCTGGCGACGATTCTCGCTGACGACGCGCGCGCGCGCGTCGTGGCCGGCGAATGGATCGCCGCGCGCGCAGCGGAGAGGTTAAGATGAGCAGCAGTCCATTGGTTTCGTTACTGGCCCTGATCGTGACCCTGGGCGTATTGATCACCGTCCACGAATTCGGCCATTTCTGGGTAGCCCGCCGGCTGGGGGTCAAGGTGCTCCGGTTTTCCGTCGGCTTTGGCAAGCCGCTGTGGCGACGGCAGGGCCGCGACGATACCGAGTATGTGATCGCCGCCGTACCCCTGGGCGGCTATGTCAAGATGCTGGACGAGCGTGAGGGCGACGTATCGCCGGCTGAGTTGCCCCGGGCGTTCAATCGCCAGCCGGTCGGTTCGCGCATCGCCATCGTCCTGGCCGGGCCGCTCAGCAACTTCCTGTTCGCCATTGTGGCCTACAGCCTGATGTTCATGATCGGCGTGCCCGGCGTCAAACCGGTGCTGGATGCGCCAAGAGCAGGCTCACTGGCGGCGGCAGGCGGTTTCCAGAAGGGCGATGAGATCATCGCGATAGACGGCGAACCGACCCCGACCCTGAGCGCAGCCCTGCTGGAACTGGTGGATCGCGCCATGGCCGGAGCGACCATCCCGGTCGAAGTGCGGGATGCCGATGAGCGCAAGCGCGTCCGGGTGCTGGATTTGCGTGAGCCTGGCGACTTGGGCGACGCCGCTCAGGTGTTTGAGCGCGTCGGACTGACGCCGTGGCGGCCAGCGCTGCCGGCGGTGATTGGGCAGATCACCGGCGATGGCGCGGCGGCGCGGGCCGGTTTGCAACCGGGCGACCGCATCGTGCAGGCTGCCGGTGAACCGGTCACCGACTGGGAACAGTGGCGCGCGCTGATTCAGCGCCACCCGGATCAGTCCTTCCGGGTGCGGATCGAGCGCGACGGCGCCGAGCAGAGTCTGGATCTGACCCCGGATGCCCGCCAAAACGAGCGGGGGGAACGGGTCGGTTTTATCGGCGCGGTCGCCGATGTGCCCGATGACCTCGTCCAGAGCTTGCAAGTCGTGGTACGGTATGGGCCGCTGGGCGCGGTCGGTGCGGCGCTGGGCAAGACCTGGGATGTATCACTGCTGACCTTGCGGATGCTGGGCCGAATGCTGGTCGGCAAAGCGTCGCTGGACAATCTCAGCGGGCCGATTACCATCGCCCAGTTCGCCGGCCAGGCGGCCAGCGCGGGCAGCATGGCGTTTCTGGCGCTATTGGCGCTGGTCAGCATCAGCCTGGGGGTGTTAAACCTGCTGCCCGTGCCGGTGCTGGACGGCGGCCATCTGTTGTATTACCTGATCGAGCTGGTCAAGGGCAGCCCGCTGTCGGACGCAGCGCAGAATCTGGGACAGCGCGTGGGCATCGTGGTCCTGGCGCTGCTGATGGGGCTGGCGCTGTTCAATGACTTTAACCGCCTGCTGGGATAACCATCGCCAACCGGTTTTTTTTGAGTCACTGGGTATTCATGAAACAGTCTTGTTCTCTGCTGTTCGCGCTGGGTCTGCTGATCGCAGTCGCCGGCGCTCATGCCGCCGCCTTCGTCGTGCGCGATATCCAAGTCGAAGGATTACAGCGCATCTCCGCGGGCACCGTGTTCAACTACCTGCCGGTGCAGGTGGGTTCGACGGTCTCGGAAAAGGAGTATCCCGAAATTATCCGCGCGCTGTTCAAGACCGGCTTCTTCACTGATGTCAATCTGGAGCGCAAGGGCGAGGTGCTGGTGATTACCGTGACCGAGCGCCCGGCGGTTGCCGAGGTCACCATTACCGGCAATAGCGACATCAGCACCGAAGATCTGAAAAAGGCGCTTACCGGAGTCGGTCTGGCCGAGGGCCGGGTATTCGACCGGTCGTTGCTGGACAAGGTCGAGCAGGAGCTGCTGCGGCAGTATTACAGCCGGGGGCGATATGCGGTGCAGATCAAGAGCCAGGTGCGGCCGCTGGAGCGCAATCGGGTGGCGGTCTCTATCGACATTTCGGAAGGCGCAGTCGCCAGCATTCGTCAGATTAGCATCGTGGGTAACAAGGCGTTCACCGAAAAGGAACTGCTGAGTCCCTTGCAATCGTCCACGGGCGGCTGGTTTTCCTTCTTCACCAATGATGACCAGTATGCCAAGCAGAAACTGGGGGCCGACATTGAAACCCTGCGTTCCTTTTATCTGGACCGGGGCTATCTCAAGTTCAACGTGGATTCCACCCAGGTCTCCATTACCCCGGACAAGAAAGACGTTTACATCACCATCAATATTACCGAAGGCGAACTTTATACCCTTCAGGACGTGCAACTGACCGGCAACTTCGGCGTGGTTCCGGAGGCCGATCTGCGCAAGCTGATCACGCTGGAACCGGGGGAGCCGTTCTCCCGCGCCAAGCTGACCGAAGTCGCCAAAGCGATGAGCGAGCGTCTGGGTGAGGACGGCTACGCCTTCGCCAATATCAACGCCGTGCCGCAAATCAATGAGGAAACCCGCCAGGTCGCGCTGAACTTTGTCGTAGACGCCGGCAAGCGGGTCTACGTTCGGCGCGTCAACTTCCAGGGCAACATCAAGACCCAGGACGAAGTATTGCGCCGGGAGATGCGGCAAACGGAAGGTTCCTGGCTCTCGACCAAGGATATTGAACGTTCCAAGACCCGCTTGCAGCGTCTGGATTACCTGGAAAGCGTCAATGTCGAAACCCCGGCCGTGCCCGGCGCCAACGATCAAGTGGACGCCAATTTCACTGTGGTCGAGCGGCCATCGGGCAGTCTGATGTTCGGCATCGGCTATGGCCAGGAATCGGGCCTGATGCTCAACGCCAGCGTGAACCAGAACAATTTCCTGGGCACCGGCAACCAGTTGGGCGTCGTACTGAACAACAGCCAGTCCGGCGACAACTACAGCATTTCCTTTAACAATCCCTATTACACGCTGGACGGGGTCAGCCTGGGGTTCAAGGCGTTTTATCAGAACATTGACGCCGCCGAACTGAATACCGCCAACTATATTCGCAATGCGGCAGGCTTTCTGGTCAACTTCGGGTTCCCATTGAACGAATTCGACACGCTGCGGCTCAGTCCCGGCTACCAGCACATCTGGATCGACACCACCGAGTCCACCCCGGTTGAAATTCTCGACTATCTCGAACAGAACGGCGACAGCTACGACCAGATCACCCTGGACGCCAGTTGGGCGCGCGACAGTCGCAACCGGGCCATTTTTCCGACCAGCGGCAGTCTGAATCAGGTGCTGGCGCAGGTCGCCCTGCCGGGGAGCACTGCGGAACTGTACAAGCTGAATTATCGGGGCGTCGCCTACTTCCCGCTGGCCCGCTGGCTGACCTGGTCAGTGGGCGGGGATATCGGCTATGGCGACGGTTACGGCGACATTGACGGCTTGCCGTTCTTTGAAAACTTCTTTGCTGGCGGTCTGCGCTCCGTGCGCGGCTACAAGGCCAATACTTTAGGCCCGCGCTACAGTAACGATGAACCCAGTGGCGGCGCGTTCAAGACGGTCGCCAGCACCCAGTTGATTCTGCCAGTACCGTTTATGGAGAAATCCGAGAATGTGCGGGTAGCCGCTTTCTTCGATATTGGCAACGTGTTTGCGACCCCCAGTGATTTCGAGGCCAACGAATTGCGCTATTCGGTGGGAATGTCGGGCTTGTGGCTATCGCCGCTTGGTCCTATCGTGATCAGCGTCGCCGCACCGCTCAACGACCAAACCGGAGATGAAACCGAGGTCTTTCAGTTCTCATTCGGTGTACCGTTCAACTGACGCCGGCGCCCACGATGGGCGCCCAACTTGTTTTGGGTCATTTTTCGCAGTATTTGCCGATGGAGGTAGTAACGTTGAAACTGATGCGTAAGATATTGATTGCGGCGTCTCTGGCGCTGCCGGTTGCGCTGGCGCAGGCGGCCGATGTAAAGATTGGCTTTGTCAGCATTGCCAAGATCTTGAGCAGCGCGCCGCAGGCCGAGGCGGCCAGCAAGCGACTGGAACAAGAGTTCGCGCCACGCAAGAAAGGACTGGATGACGCGCTCAAGTCGTTGCGTAAGCAAGAGGAGAAATTGGCCAAGGACAGTGCCGTGATAAGCGAAAGCCAGCGCCGCAATCTGGAAAACGAGGTGCGCAATCAGGCGCGGGAATTAAAGCGGACCAGCGACGAGTTCCGGGAAGACTTCAATCTGCGCCGCAACGAGGAGCTGGGCAAGTTTCAGAAGCAGGTGCTGGAGGTGATCAACGGCGTCGCCAAGGAAGAGGGCTTTGATCTGGTCGTCAATGACGGGGCGACGCTGTACGCCAGCCCGCAGGTGGATGTGACCGACAAGGTGCTCAAGCGGCTGACCTCCAAGTAGCACTCTGATGATCACGCTGGGTGAGATCGCGACGGCTGCGGATGCGCGTTTGCAAGGTTGCGACGCCGCAACGGTCGTTACCGGGGTGGCGCCCTTGTACCGCGCCGACCTTGGGCAGCTCAGCTTTCTGACGCATCCCCGCCATCGTTCCTATCTGGCGACGACCCGGGCGGCTGCGGTCATCCTGTCGCCCAAAGACGCCGAAGGGTGCCCAGCGCCGGCGCTGATAGCCGCCAATCCGCAGGTCGCCTACGCCCGAGCCGCCACGCTGTTTGAACCCACCGCCGAAGCGCGGTGGGGTATTCACCCGACCGCCTGGGTCAGTCCTGCGGCGAACATCGCTGCCGAATCCTGGATTGGCCCGCAGTGTACGGTGGAAGCGGGGGCGGTGATCGAAGACGGGGTGAGCGTAGGACCGGGCTGTGTGATCGGTGAACAGGCCGTTATCGGCGCGGGGAGCCGGCTGGTGGCCCGGGTGACGGTTTGTCATCGGGTGCGACTGGGATGCCGGGTGCTGGCGCATCCGGGGGCGGTGATCGGCAGCGATGGCTTCGGTCTGGCTCTCGATAGCGCCGGCCGCTGGCTCAAGATTCCCCAACTGGGCAGCGTGCTGATCGGCGACGATGTCGAGATCGGCGCCAACACCACGATCGACCGGGGCGCTCTCGAAGACACCGTGATCGAGGAAGGCGTCAAGCTGGACAATCAGATTCAGGTGGCCCACAACGTGCGGATTGGCGCTCACAGCGCTCTGGCCGGGTGCGTGGGTATCGCCGGCAGCGCCCGGATTGGCCGGCATTGCATGGTCGGCGGCGGCGTGGGTATTGCGGGTCATCTGGACATCGCTGACCGGGTGCAGATTACCGGCATGTCGCTGGTCGCCCACTCCATCACCGATCCCGGCGTTTATTCTTCGGGACTGACCGTGGAACCCAACCGGCTCTGGAACAAAATCAGCGCCCGGTTGCGCCACCTGGACGAACTGTTCCGGCGGCTGACCGCCTTGGAACGAAAGATCAATCAAGACAACGCCTGTCCATCGCCTATCCAAGACCCTAAGGATTGAAAAGATTAACAAACATGGATATTCAGGAGATTCTGGAATACCTGCCGCATCGCTACCCGTTTCTATTGATTGATCGGGTGCTGGCGATTGATCCGGGGCGGTCGCTGACCGGTCTCAAGAACGTCAGTTTTAACGAACCTTTTTTTCTGGGGCACTTTCCGCAACGGCCGATCATGCCGGGCGTACTGATCCTGGAGGCGCTGGCGCAAGCAACCGGCATTCTCGCCTTCAAGAGCGAGGGTGAGAAGCCTGACCATCGTTCGATGTACTACCTGGTGGGGGTGGACAACGCCCGCTTCAAGCGTCCGGTGGGTCCAGGCGATCAACTGATCCTGGAAGTCCGTTTGGATCGCATCAAGCGTGGGATTGGCAAATTTCTCTGCGAAGCCAAGGTAGAAGGGTTGTTGGTGGCCTCCGCCGAACTGATGTGCGCCAAGCGGGACATCGAGCCGTGATCGATCCGCGCGCCGTGGTGGATCCGTCGGCCCAGTTGGCCCCGGACGTGACGGTGGGGCCTTTCTCAGTCATCGGCGCGGCAGTGGAAATTGACGCCGGCACCTGGATCGGCCCGCATGTCGTGATTCAGGGACCGACCCGGATTGGCCGCAACAACCGTATTTACCAGTTCAGCTCGCTGGGCGAAATTCCACAGGATAAAAAATACGCGGGTGAGCCGACCCGGCTGGAAATCGGCGACCGCAATACGATCCGCGAATTTGCGACCATCAATCGCGGCACCGTGCAAGACGCCGGTCTGACCCGCTTGGGCGATGACAACTGGATTATGGCCTATGTCCACATCGCTCATGATTGTGTGGTCGGCGACCGCACCATCTTCGCCAATGGCGCATCGCTGGCCGGGCATGTGCATATCGAGGATGATGTGGTGCTGGGCGGTTTTGCCCTGGTGTACCAGTTCACCCGGCTGGGAATGCACAGCTTTTGCGGCTTCGCTTGCGGGGTCAACCGGGATGTGCCGCCCTATGTGACCGTGGCCGGCTATCGCGCCGAGCCGTATGGCATCAACGCCGAAGGCTTGCGGCGGCGGGGTTTTGGCGACGAAGAGATTCAGGCGATCCGGCGCGCCTACAAGGTGATCTACCGCGCTAATTTGCGGTTGGAAGAAGCGCTGGACAAGGTGCGGGAAATGACCGTGGAGTTCCCACGGCTGCAAATTCTGGCTGATTTCCTGGCCGCGCCGTCCCGCAACGGCCTCGTTCGCTAGCGGCGTTGCGCCATGCACATCGCCATTGTCGCCGGGGAGTTGTCGGGCGACCTGCTCGGCGCTGGGCTGATGGTCGCGCTCAAGTCCCATTATCCCCAACTGCGTTTCACTGGGATTGGTGGGCCGGAGATGCTGGCCCAGGGCTTTCAAACCGTAGCGCCGCTAGAGCAATTGGCGGTTATGGGGCTGGTGGAGGTGCTGCGCCATCTACCCGATTTGCTGGCTCTGCGCCGCCAGTTATACCGGCAATTCAGCGCCGATCCGCCGCTGGCGTTCATTGGCATCGACGCCCCGGATTTCAATCTGGCGCTGGAGCGGCGGTTGCGCGCCCATGGTATCCCTACCGTGCATTACGTCAGCCCTTCCGTCTGGGCCTGGCGCCCGTGGCGGGTGCGCAAAATCGCCAGCGCCGTGGATTTGATGCTGACCCTGTTTCCTTTCGAGGCGGCGTTCTACCAGGCGCATGGGATACCGGTGCGCGCGGTGGGTCATCCGCTGGCTGACGCTATTCCCCGGCGCAGCGATCCCGCAGAGGCGCGGCAGGCGCTTGGCGGCTCGGCGCTGGCCGATGCGGGACCGGTGATTGCGCTGCTGCCCGGCAGCCGGTGGGGTGAAGTCCGTCGGCTTGGGCCGCTGCTGCTGGACACCGCGCTCTGGCTGCACGACCGCCGTCCCGATCTGCGGTTTGTACTACCGGCGGCGACGCCTTCACTCTATGAGGCGCTGGTGAAACTGTGGGCGGAACGCGCGCCGAACTTGCCGCTGACGCTGACGCAAGGCCAGTCCCGCACGGCGATGGCTGCCGCTGACGTGGTGGTGCTGGCCTCGGGCACCGCGACGCTGGAAGCCATGCTGCTGAAGCGTCCGATGGTGGTGGCTTATCGAGTCGCGGCGGTCACCGCGTGGCTGGCCCGGCGCCTGGTGACGGTTCCCCATTTCGCCCTGCCCAATCTGCTGGCGGGGCGGGAACTGGTTCCAGAGTTTATTCAGGACCGGGCGACGGTGGAGAATCTGGGACCGGCGGTGCTGCGCTGGTTGGATGAACCGCTGGCCTGCGAACGGTTGACGGCGGAGTTCGATGTTCTACATGACCGTCTGCGCTGTGACGCCAACCGCCAGGCCGCCGAGGCGGTCGTGGAGTTGTTACGCCTGCCGTAATCAAGGTTCGCTGACCCGTTTGCGCGCCAGCACCACATGGTTCATCACCGGTTGATCGCCCTCCTGACGCAGGATGGCTTCGGTCCGCGTCACCAGTTCCAGGCCCGCACCCGTCAGCACCCGTTCCAGATAGTCCGCCGTGTGGCTGTAACGGCCGCTTTTGTTGAAAAAATAGCCGTCCGGCGCTGCGTCCGCCGTGGTCTGCTCCGCCGTGAACGCCAGCCAGCCGCCCCGACGCAGGGCATGAGCCACAGCGGCTAGCACCGGCTCCAGTGCGCCAAAATAAATCAGGGTATCAGCGGACGAAATCAGATCGTAAGCGCCGGGCCTCTCGTTCAGAAACACGGTCAGTTCCGCTACCGCCAGTTCATCGTACCCGCCTCGCGCGCGCGCTTTCTCGATCATGCGCGGCGACAGGTCGATGCCGGTTAAGTGCCGGGCGTAAGGTCTCAGCACCGGCTGGCACAGCCCGGTGCCGCAACCGGCATCCAGCACGTCCAGTCGGCCCTCTGGCGCGCCCAAGGTCGCGACCAGACCCGCTTCGATCATGGCCGGCCCCCGATAGCCCAATTGCCCTACCAGATGGGCATCGAAAATATCGGCATAATGATCAAACAGGTAGGTGACATACTGATCGGAAGCGCGCAACGGCGTCTCCCCACCAAACCACGCGGCGCGGCGATGTTGAGCAATCGGATCGTCCGGCATCAACCGCAGCCAGTATTGCAGCAGGTTTAAGGCCTCATCTACCTCGCCCAACTGAAACACCGCATTGCCGAATACCACCCGCGCTTCATCCACCTGACCCAAACGATGCAGGAGCGTACCCAACGCCCTGACCGCCCCGAGATGAGCGGCATCGTGTTGCAAAGCCACGCGCTGGGCCTGGATCGCCTCTTCCAGCCGATTCAGGTCCGCCAGGATCAAGCCCCGGTGATAATGGATGTTGGCGTCAGTCGGGCGGCGGGCGCTGGCCTGTTGACAGGCTTCCAGCGCTTCCGGCAAGCGTCCCAGCCCTCGCAGCACCGCGCCCAGATTGACGCACGCCTCCACTTCATCCAGTTTGAGGCGAATCGCCTGCCGGTACGCGGCGATGGCGTCTTCATGCCGCCCCTGAATCAGCAGGACGTTGCCCAGATTGGTATAGGCCGCCGCATAACCGGGCGCGCTGGCGATGGCCTGGCGAATCGACCGTTCCGCCTGAGCCGACTGACCGCGCTGCTGGTGCAGAATCCCCAGATAGTTCAGCGCTTCGGGATGGCCGGGCTGCTGGTCAAGAATCCGCTGATACAGCGCCTGAGCCTCGGTCAACTGCCCCCGGCCATGAGCAGCCAGGGCCTGAGCCAGCCCTTCGGCCCGGTTCGCGTCAGTCGCCACGGCGTCGGTTGATCGATCATCGTCATGCAAGTCGTGCATCGATCATTCGAACTCATAGGCAAATTCGCCATCGCGCACCTGGAGCTGCACCCGCGCGACCGGTTTTCCTTCCACCATCCGGGTCAGAAACTCCTGGCTGATGGCGGGCAGCACGGTATTGGTGAGGATGGCGTCCACCATCCGCCCGCCGCTTTCCAGTTCGGTGCAGCGGCTGACGATCAGCTTGACCACCGCGTCGTCATAGTCGAAAGGAATCTTGTGGTTTTCCCGAATCCGCTTCTCGATCCGGCGCAGTTGCAGGCGGACAATGTCGCCGATCATCTCATCGCTGAGCGGATAGTAGGGAATCGTGACCAGCCGGCCCAGCAGCGCCGGCGGGAAGACTTTCAGCAACGGTTCCCGCAGGGCCTTGTTCAACCCGTCCGGCTCCGGCAGCAAATCCGGATCCTTGCACATGCCCATAATCAGGTCGGTGCCGACGTTGGTCGTCAACAGAATCAGGGTATTTTTGAAATCGATCAGCCGGCCCTCGCCGTCCTCCATCCAGCCCTTGTCGAACACCTGGAAGAAGATTTCATGCACGTCGTGGTGGGCCTTTTCCACCTCGTCCAGCAGCACCACGCTGTAGGGCCGACGCCGCACCGCCTCGGTCAGCACCCCGCCCTCGCCATAACCGACGTAGCCCGGCGGCGCGCCCTTGAGCGTGGAAACGGTGTGCGCTTCCTGAAACTCGCTCATATTGATCGTAATGACGTTCTGCTCGCCGCCATACAGCGCCTCGGCCAGCGCCAGAGCGGTTTCGGTCTTGCCCACCCCGGACGGGCCGGCCAGCATGAATACCCCAATGGGTTTACCGGGATTGTCCAGCGCCGCCCGGGAGGTCTGAATCCGCCGGGCGATCAGGTCCAGGGCGTGGCGCTGGCCGATGATCCGGCGATTGAGAATGTTAGCCAGACTCAGCACGGTTTCGATTTCGTTCTTGACCATGCGCCCGACCGGGATGCCGGTCCAGTCGGCGACCACCGAGGCCACCGCCTGAGCGTCTACGCTGGGCAGAATCAGCGGCGTCTCGCCTTGCAAGGTATGCAACCGGACTTGCAGGTCTTTCAACTCGGCCAGCCAGGTCTGCCGCTCGGGATCGGGTTCCGCGTCGTTGGCCACATCGACTGTGCCGCCCGCGCCGCGCAGTTTGGCCCGCAGCTCCAGAATCTGGTCCACCAGGCCCTTTTCTTCCTGCCAGCGGGCGTCCAGTTCCGCCAGTTTCACCTCCTCAGCCTGCAATTTTTCGGTAGCCGCGGCATGACGTTGCGCGGTGTCGATGCCGACCGCCGCTTCACGGGCGATGATGTCCAGTTCGACCTTCAAACCTTCGATGCGCCGGCGACAATCTTCCACTTCAGCGGGCACGGCATGCAGACTGATGGCCACCCGGGCGCTGGCGGTGTCGAGCAGGCTCACCGCCTTGTCCGGCAACTGGCGGGCCGGAATGTAGCGGTGCGACAGCTTGACCGCCGCCTCCAGCGCCTCATCGAGAATCTGCGCCCGGTGATGCTTTTCCATCGTCGAGGCCATGCCGCGCATCATCAGCAGGGTTTTCTCCTCGCTCGGTTCACCGACCTGCACCACTTGAAAGCGCCGGGTCAGCGCCGGATCTTTCTCGATGTGCTTCTTATATTCGGCCCAGGTGGTCGCAGCGATGGTGCGCAGCTTGCCGCGCGCCAACGCCGGTTTCAGCAGATTGGCGGCGTCGCCGGTGCCGGCCGCGCCACCCGCGCCGATCAGGGTATGCGCCTCGTCGATGAACAGGATGATCGGCTTGGGCGAAGCCTGGACTTCATCAATCACCTGGCGCAGCCGGTTCTCGAACTCGCCTTTCATGCTGGCCCCGGCCTGCAGCAGGCCCACATCCAGCACCCGCAGGGTCACCTCTTGCAACGGCGGCGGGACATCGCCGGACGCGATGCGCTGGGCGAAGCCTTCCACAACAGCGGTTTTGCCGACCCCGGCCTCGCCGGTCAGGATGGGATTGTTCTGGCGGCGGCGCATCAGAATATCGACGATCTGGCGGATCTCCTCGTCGCGGCCGACGATGGGATCGAGTTCGCCTTGGCGCGCCCGCGCGGTCAGGTCCACCGAAAATCGCTGCAACGCCTCCTGCTTGCCCATCTGCGGCGGCGCCATGGCGTCGCTGGCCTCGCCGGGCGCGGCTCCACCGCCGACCTGCGAGCCATCACTGGCGCGCAACCCGGATTCCGGGGAGGCGGCGACGATATCGGCAAACCGCTCAGTCAGCGTGTCCAGTTTGATCTTGTCGAACTCGCGGGAGATCGCCAGCAGGGCGTTGCGCAAATCCGGCGTTTTGAGCATCCCGACCAGCAAATGCCCGGTGCGCACCTGCGACTCGTTGAACAGCAGGGTCGCGTACACCCAACCTTCCTTGACTGCTGCGTCCACATGAGCCGACAGATCGGAAATTGCGGTCGCGCCGCGCGGCAGACGGTCCAGCGCGTCGGTAAAATCCTTGGCCAGCCGCGACGGATTCAGGCTGAACTGCTGGATGGCCCGGTGCAGGTCGGAATCGGGCAATTGCAGAATCTGGTGCAGCCAATGCACCAGCTCCACATAGGGATTGCCCCGCAGCTTGCAAAACACGGTAGCGCTTTCGATGGCTTTGTAGCCCAGACTGTTCAGCTTGCCGAACAGGGCGACGCGACTGATTTCGGCCATGGATTCAGACTCCTCAAATCATGAAAAATCAAAATAACCGCTGGAGTACAAAGTTTCAATATAATAATTGCTTAGCTGACCTTTATCTGCCATTTTCCCCTGTGTTACTAATGGTTAGACCGGTTAGCTTGGTTTGCGCAGATTTTCTCGCTGTAGTACAGGTTTACGAGGTGGAAAAGAAACTACTTCTCGTCCACTTTGTGCCTGTTTTTCCTGAAAATATTTACAGATCGCATTGATATCAAAGTCAAATTGCTTAGCATAATCTTCGCGAACTTTATGGAGTTCTTCAACAATTTGATCTCGCCACATAATTACACCTTAAGTAGTTCCTGTGGAGTACAGATTATAGGAGGTTCGTAGCCCTGTAGTCGACACAATGCTTCAATTCTTGGGCGAAGTTCAGCATTGTTAATATGAGTGCAATTCCATGTCAACAGGTAGTCGATGCCATGAATCGTCGCCACAGCAATATGCAATGCATCAAGCTGCGCTTTTTCTGGGAGAGGAACTTTCTCGATTAAGATTTGAGCAAGTTGACTAACCTCGTTCGTAATATTGAGTTCAGGAATTCCTGTAATTGCAGCTAAACGATTTTTTGCAGCATTGGGATCACCTGCTGCCGCCTCACGTGATACAAATTCTGATATGACAAGTTCAAAGTCATCTTTCCGAGTCTCCCACCATTCTTGGGTCAACTCTTGATTTGCAGCAGCTATCAAATCCCGACCTCTTCTTGAGGTAAGATAGCTGGGGATAGATGTTTCTATATAAATCCGTGGTTTCATATCAACTTCCATGGCCTATAACAGCTTTCTGCAGTAGCAAAAAAAGTATTTTGATATTCATAATGTTAAATTAGACAGCTCTCCAAGATTTAGGCAAATTTACGCCTATAAAAATCAATTGGTTACAAAAAGCGAGCGAAAGTCAGATAGCAGTCAATGGCGCGCTATCTGGTACAGCGGTACAGCAACCAGTTAGATGGGTTGCGATTTGCCGAGTTTCGATGGTCAGTGGTAGTCCGCGTTCTGCGCAAACTTCAAGACAAAGTTGAATAGCTTCTTGAATATTATTAAGTGCTTCTTGTTTACTATCGCATTGAGTTACGCAACCTGGAATAGCAGGGCATTCTACAATCTATATTTCATCCTCATCTCGATCTATCGTTACAAAAAAATCCATGTTACTTCCTCCAATTCTCATTCAAAGTACGGATTATAGTGGAGTGCAACCTCTGACAATGACCTACTCTTCACCAGTGAGATCGCTGAGATATTTTAACAGAAACTCCTTTTGTCCACGGCATAAAACACATCAGAAAAAAGTTATTGCCAATTTTTGACCCCCCATTTTTATAAAATCTACAAAAATTTATATGTAAATCAAATATCTTAATTTTTGCACAGCATCTCAAACTCTTCCGATATATGATTGAGGGGATACTTTATGGGTGTTTCATTAGGGTTGAGATATATGGTTTCCTCATCAATCCTCACAACAGTCATACTTTGACCACTTATCTTATGCTTAAGCTGATCTCCAAGTTCTAAATTATGCAGATTCTGTATATTTTTTTTACTTTTATTAATTTTACCAAGTATTTTTGGAATTACAGTGTCACTCCAGTCCATAAGATTTCCACCATGGACAAGTTGACAGCCATCCTTAATCATTTCTTCGAGATATTTTGCCAACAAATCATATTCTTTCATCATTGAATTCATTTTTGTTTCCTCAATAATTAGGTTTCAATAACTTCAAAGTCAATTTCGAGTTTTTTACATAAATCGGATAAAACTTTAAGTCCCCGATCTCGTGAATAATGACTTTCCATTGTATAGTTATCATATTTTACTGGATAAAAAAACTCTCTTCCATTTGGGTGCATTGGCTTTTTCTCATTCGTAATAATATATCGCTGTCGGCTTGATCCCCAAGGTAGAGGTAATTTAATAATAAGTTGACTATCGACAAGATATTTTAAAATATCCTCAAATAATAATCTTAGAGTTTCGTTTGAAAATGCTTTCCCATTTATTTTTACCGCTATCCGTCCCGCTATCCGTCCTTGGTTTACGTTAACGTCAGAAGTACTAAAATCTATTGTTCCAGTTGAAACAAGAACATCATAAATAGAATCAAAAACATCACTATACTTTTCGTAAAGGGAAAGGGCCATTCGTTTTTCTTCATTGGTAATCGCCATTTTTATTCCTCTATATCGAATCTTGAGATTTTTAATATATTGAATGATAAATGGCTTAACCTTTTCATTAAGATTCGGATGATCAATAAGCGGTATAAGAAATTTATCATTCAGCAATTGATAATCAAAACAATACCAACGCTCATCCCCAACAGTACTAACCGAATCACTCCCCAAGTTAGGGGAAATATATGTCAAAACATTAACATCTTGTGGGTGATTTTCGGAAATCCAGTCAGCATATTTTTTGGACTGTTCTTTATTGGGTCGAGAATCAATTTTTAATTCAATAATACAGTTAAAATTTTTAACAACGCCCTAATCATTTAAGACATTCGCAGTAATAAACACATCAAATCTACCAACTCCATTAATACTTGTTTCCTTTGAGATATTTTCATTAGGAGTTACTTCAATATCAGTAAAAATACCCGTAGCAAGTATATTTAGCAAAACCTGATTAATGTGTTTTTCCGGCTTACGACAGTCCTTATCAATAAGCAATAATAAAAATCTCCTTAATGTATAATCAAAAAGCAAATGCGATCCATTAGAGTCTAATAACCAACCTAAAAAGCATGAGTGCCATCGCTCATAATGTGTTCGTCCAACAATTTTGAAAAAGTTTGGTTCGCTTAAAATATTCTCAAATTTGATAAATTCCGGTTCTGAGATTAAGCCTAAAAGTCGTTCTGTAAAAATTTGTTTTCCAGATTTATTTTTCATAATATAAAGATACCGTTTCCTATATTATTCATTACCTCTATCATCTAGAGTATCATGGATTGCTGAAAAAATAGCATCATACCATGGGATATAATCCCCAATTTTATTTTCAATTATTTTTATTTCATCAATAGTTAAATCTCGTGATAACTCATCATTTGCAACACGTTGCAAATCCTCAACATTGATAGAATAAACTATCCGCCTATTATTCTCCACATCTGTTTCTTCTCTCACAATTATTCTCCCATCATTAAGCTAATTGCTTAGCCTATCTGTAGTGTGCAGCCTGACAAGTTATTCGCAAATGAGGCCCCACTCTTTACACAACTTACTTACAGTAAGTAACCGCATCCAGTTTCAAATCATCGGCATCGCGGGTCAGCGGACGGCCGGTCAGCCAGGTGGTCCAGCCGAGCCGGGTGCCCGCACCCAGTTGCAGCGGTGGGACTTCTTCCTTTTTCAGAATCGGGTTGAAATCCCATAGCAATTCGTCTCCTGTATAATTGCGCACCCAGGCCACCAGTCGCCGCAAACTGTCGCTGCCAGGCAGAAAGCGCTGAAATTCCGCCCATCCCATCGGCCCCATAACAATGCGGAATTTGTACTGACAATCCCAGACCCGTGCGCCAATCACTGCCGTCATTCCCAACTGGCCGGTGGCCGGCGTTTCCCCCAGCCGGCAACGACTGGTATCCGCCAGCCGCAGCCAGTGGCCGACAAAGGTTTCCAGCGTCACCGGCAGTTTGAAGAAATCGGCCAGAATCGCTTGCAAGCCCTCGGAGTTGCGCGTCTGACCCACCAACCGTCCGGCGTAATGAAGTTTCGCCAAATCCGGTACGGCATCCCGGTTCCACAGCGACGGCATCCCCAAACCAAACGGAGCGCCCACATAGACGTGAAAACGATCCGTTTCTGGACGGTCGAAACTGACGGTCGGCTGCGCGTCCGCCCAGGCCCGGTAGAACAGACTCAGCATCCGGTGATGGAACACATCGGCGAAGCGGGCGAACGTGTAATCGCCATGATTACGCAACCGGTCGCGGGCGTATTCAGTCAGATGCAGTGGCAACGGCCCCTGGGGGCCGAACAGCCCCAGGAAATATTCAGACAGCCGGGGCGGCCGCCCGTCGCTGCCCGGATCAAACGCCGCCAGCGTGGCCGGCGCGAAGGCTAGCGAAGGTTCCTGCGCCAACCGTACCGGGTCATCGGCCAACTGGGTCGCTTTCCCCAGGCGGGGCCGGTCGCGGTGCAGGCATTCCAGCCGCCGCAGCGCCTGAAAAAAATGAAAAGCATACGGCGCGCGCCGCAGCGCCTCAAACAGCGCTACAACGTCGCCCTGCGTCCGATCCGGGCTGGCCATCGCATGATCTCGCCGCGTTCGGTCGACTTCACGACCGTTTCGGTAAAGGCGTTAATGGAAACGTACTTGGCGAAAAACTGCTCCAGCACCGCCCCCAGAGTGAAGATGCCTACGCCCTCGAACGCCGCCTCATCCAGGGTGATCGCCACTTCCAGCCCCCGGGCAAAGGCGATGGGACCGGGGACGGGCGCCCGCCGGGTCACGGGCGTGGCCTGAATGGAACCCACACCCTCCACCTGCCGGTGAATCGCGGAATCCGCCAGATCGCCATACAGCGCCAGCAATTCCCGCAGGGCGACCGCGCCCTGGCGGGGATCGCTGTCCGCAAGCGACAGATAGTTCAGACTCAGGTGACTGATCAGCCGCCAGGCGGTATCGCCATGAGCATGGGACGACCGGGGCGGAGTCGGACCGGCCAGACAGCGCACGGTGCTGACCGGTGCGCCGGAGGCCAGGGTGAAGTCGGTATCGCCACGCCCCACCGGCATATGCAGCGGTAGATCGCGGTTAGTGCAGAGGGCGGCGACCGCCAGTTGCCGCAGATTGCCGCGATAGGGCGTCTCATCCGCATCGACCAGCGCCAGATAGGTTTCGCTGCCAATATAGCTGGAACGCGGCCCCTGGCGGCGCTGCCGGTCGGACAGCAGGCGCGGCAGGCGATGCACCGTATAGAAGGACCGCTGGTCGCGCTGGCTCAGCCGGTCATAGCTGGCGTAGAACGGGAGAAAATCCTGCTCCTCATTTTCCGCACCGATGCCCGTAACCCCAGTGACCTGGTAGACCTCAAAATCCATCGGTCGGGTGCGATCCGCCACCACATGATGCTCAGCCACCTGGTCGCTCAGGTGAATGCGGTCGGCCCGTTTGGGAAACAGGTTGATGGCCGGCGTACAGAACAGCGCGAAATTCGCGGCGGTCACTGCGTTCTCCAGCGCGGGATCCGCCCGATTCAGCAGGATCAGCACCTCCAGTTCATGACCGGCGCAGCGCCGCACCGCCGGTCCCAGCCCGCCCAGTTCCACGAACCAATAACGTTGCGGAAAGGTGAAGTATTCGTGCAGCAGCCGGTAGCCGTGAAAAGAGGGCGGCGGACAGGGCAACAGGGCCTGTTCATCGGCGAAGCCCACCCGCTGAATCACACTGGCCGGGATTTTTTCGTACCAGGGCGCCGGCCGCTCGCCAGGCCGGACGATCAGCAACACCACGTTGGCCAGCAGTTGTTCGTAAAGTTGCCCCGGCAAACTATCGCCGCCGTGCAAAAATAAGGGCAGGCGATCCAGCGCCAATCGGCTAAAAGGCAAATCCGGCAGGGTGGTGCGCAGGCGTAAGCGGATTCCGGCTCGCACCCGGGACAGTTCCGGCAGTTCCAGGTACGCCACCGGCTCCCGCCCGGCGAAATACTGGGCCTCAATCAGTTCCAGCGGCCAGAGCGTGACCTCGTGCGCGGTCCGGTATTCGCACGGGGTCTGCTCGCCCTTGCCCAGAATGCTGCGCAGTTCACCGTTCCGGGGAATGACAAAGCCTTTTTCCAGCGCGCCCTCGGTGGGATCCGGCTGAAATTGCACCACGGCCATCGACGGCGTCGGCGCCAGGTAATGCGGATAAATGATTTCCAGCAAGTGCTGGGTGAAACGCGGGAACTCGGCATCCAGCTTGAGCTGCACCCGCGCCGCCAGAAAGCCGAACCCTTCCAGCAGCCGTTCGACATAAGGGTCGGCGCACTCAAAGCCCTCCAGGCCCAACCGTCCGGCGATCTTGGGATATTCGCGGGCAAATTCGCCGCCCAGCTCGCGCAGATGCTGTAACTCGCGGTTGTAGTATTCCAGCAGACGCGGATCCATCAGCGCTCCCGATTCCGGCTGGCTTCTTCCACCTTGACCTGACCGCTCTCCAGGTCAATCTCGGTTTTTAAATACAGTTGCAGCGGCAAGGGTTGCGCCCACAAATCGCCTTCGATTTCAAAAGTCAGGGCGTTGTGGCTCATGCGCTCCTCGGTCAGCGCCGCGTGGACGCGCAGCGAGCTGCGATAAATGCGGGGTTCGAAATCCATGATCGCCTGGCGCAGGCTCTGCTCCAGTTCGTTGATATCCAGACTGCGCGCCGTGGTTCCCGCCAGTGACGGCAGGCCGTAATTGATCACCGAGCGGGCGGCGAAGGGATAGCGCTCGACCTCTTGTTCACCAATCATCTGGCTGGCGTTGAACAGCCAGCCCAGATCGCGCAACACGCATTCCTGCAACCGGCGGGCGGACAGCACCCGCTGGTCGCGGGATTCCTGAGCGTGATCCGGCGCGTCATCGGTCAGGCGGTCCAGCAGCGAGGGCTGTAACCGCTCTTTCGGCGTCAGCTCAGCCACCGCCCGCTCCGGCTGCTGGGGTTTCCTCCGGGGTTTCCGCTGGCGATTCCGCAGCGTTCAGCTCAATACCTCGGATATCCAGCAGCGGGTATTCGCCCTGATCCGTGGCCAGCATCCGCTGCCCCAGCCCGACATAAACGCCGGCTTCGCCTTCCAGCCATTCAGTCTTGCGCCCCAGTTGCACCTGCGGATCGACGCTGGCCGGCGAGCCGGGATAGCGTGCGGGAATCAGGCCGACGGTTTCGCCGCCGTTGGCCCAGGTGAACTGCGCGGGCATCCAGACATAATCCCGCAGATCAGCGGGCTGCTCGAATGCGATCACCCGAATCCGCTGAAATGGAATCCAGTAATACCGACCATTGACAATCGCTTCCAGCATCGGTCCCAGCCGTGGGTCGGCGTCGGCCAGCCAGGCGAACGGTTGCTCGTCCAGCGTTCCCGCAGTCGCCGGCGCTGCTGCAAACGCCTGGTCGCGCACCCCTTGCGCTTGCGCGTGATGCCCCTCGGCGCCCAGGCGCACGGCTTCCAGCATCAGCGCCATCCAGGGTTCCGGATCGCCAAACACCAGTGGCGAACGCCGTCCCGCGAACACGTCCGCCCGCACCCATTCGCAGCGAATGGCCTCGCGGTAGGTCTGCACCATCGGCAGACTCGCCGCGTCCATCTCGCCCAGCACATTCAACTGGTTCAATGCCCGTTCCCACTGCCCCAACACCGCCAGCAATTGAAACAGGAAAACGCGGTACTTGGCATTGGCCGGCTCCCTGCGCACCGCAGCCTGCAATTCCGTCAGGGCATCCTGCACCCGCCCTTCGCGTAGACTCTGCTCGGCCTGCATCACCCAGCTCCTTGTGTACGGGACAATGAAAAGCGCCGCGCACCGGACTGGCTCTGCTAGCCCCATGCGCGGAGGAGGAACGCCACCCGGGAGCGCCGGGCCACAGAAAAACTACATTTTCTTGTTGGTCTTGACATCCCAGCCAGCCTTGCCCGCTGGCTTGGTGGCGCCCTTCGCATCCTGGGTGAAGTATTCCTGGGTCATCGAGGTGAAGTTCAAAGACACGCTCTCAACCGGCAGACCATCGCCAGCGCCGCCGGTCTGGTAACTGCTGACCAGGACATCCTTGAACTTGATCTCCAGGAATTTCGCCTGGCCGCCTTCCTTACCGGTCGGCTTGCGCATGACCAAGGTGGCTTCGGGATAGTGATGGCCGGAGCAGCAGGACAGCAGCAGTTCCGGCGACGCCGCGCAAAAATGCATGGTGAAGTGGAAGTCCTGCAAGTTTACCTTGCTGGCGCCCAGGCCGGTGCCATGGCTGGCGGTGCCGGTTTGCTGCGCGCCCCAAGACCAGCTCAGCACTTCGATCCATTCCTTGTACTCGAAATCCGTGCATTCGCCTTTAACATCGCCAATCTTCAGAAATTGGTCTGACATTGTTGTTTCCTCGCGGTGTGGTACGAAAATCCAGGACGGTTCAATCCGTCGTTTCGAACAACGGTGTCTTGATCACTCCACTTGGGGGCGCAAGACGGGAAGTTCCGTCGTCGCTAATCAATATGCACGCCATGTGCCAAAATATAACTAACTATTTTTTAACACTATTTTATTATTCTTTCCTCCAGCAAATCAGAATGAATCGCTCACCGGTCCACTCTGATCCAGCCCAAAGCCAGCCGTTCAGGCCCCCTTGATGGAGGGCAGCTTGGAAACCAGCCGCAGCGATACGGTGAGACCTTCCAACTGGTAATGCGGGCGCAGGAAAAACTTCGAGGTGTAATAACCCGGATTGCCTTCGACTTCCTGCACCACCACCTCGGCGGCCGCCAGCGGCTTCATGGCCTTGGTTTCCTCGCTGGAAATGGCCGGGTTGCCATCCACATAGTTGTAAATCCACTCCTGCAGCCAGCGTTCGAGCGAGTCCCGTTCCTTGAACGAGCCGATCTTGTCGCGCACCATGCATTTCAGATAGTGCGCAAAGCGGCAAACCGCGAACAGGTACGGCAAGCGGGCCGACAGATTGGCGTTAGCCGTGGCGTCAGGGTCATCGTACTCGGTGGGTTTCTGCAACGACTGCGCGCCGATGAAGGCGGCAAAATCGCTGTTCTTCTTATGGATCAGCGGCATAAAGCCATTCTTGGCCAACTCCGCCTCGCGCCGGTCGCTGATGGCGATTTCGGTCGGGCATTTCATGTCGACGCCGCCATCGTCGGTCGGGAAGGTGTGGGTGGGCAGAAATTCCACCGCACCACCGGACTCGATACCGCGAATCCGGGTGCACCAGCCATAGAGCTTGAAGGCCCGGGTGATATTGGTCGCCATGGCATAGGCCGAATTGGCCCAGGTGTAATGGCTGTGATCAGCGCCCTCGACGTCCTCTTCGAAATCGAATTCCTCGATGGGGTCGGACTTGGCCCCGTAAGGCCGGCGGGCCAGAAAACGCGGCATCGCCAGTCCGATATAGCGCGAATCCTCGGACTCGCGCAGCGAGCGCCAGGAGGCGTATTCAGGGGTCTGGAAGATTTTGGTGAGATCGCGCGGATTGCTCAGTTCCTGCCAGGAATCCATCTGCATCACCGTCGGCGCAGCGCCGGCGATGAAGGGACAATGAGCAGCGGCGGCGTTCTGGGACAGTTCCCGCAACAGTTCCACATCAGGGGGACTGTGATCAAAATGATAGTCGCCCACCAGGCAGCCGAACGGCTCGCCGCCAAACTGGCCGTATTCCTCTTCGTAGACCTTCTTGAAGATCGGGCTTTGATCCCAGGCGGTGCCCTTGAACTTTCTGAGGGTCTTGTGCAGCTCCTTCTTGGAGATGTTCATCACCCGGATTTTCAGCATCTCGTCGGTTTCGGTGTTGTTGACGAGATAATGCAGACCGCGCCAAGCGCCCTCGATCTGCTGGAAATCGGGATGGTGAATGATCAGATTGATCTGTTCGCTCAGTTTTTGGTCGATAGCCGCAATCATCGATTCAATCGATTTGATTACATCCCTGGAAATCAGCGGCGTGTACTGCAAAGCCTGTTCGGCCAGGGTTTTAACCGCGTTTTCGACTGCTTCCTTGGCCTGATCGGACTTGGGTTTGAACTCGCGCTGCAACAGCGAGGAAAACTCATTGGCTTCCAGCGTCTGGACTTCAGGCTGGGCTTGAGCGCTGGGATTGGCTTCGGCCATGGCGCATCACTCCTCGGCAGCGGGGGGCGTGTTATCCTGGGGCTTGGGGGCCGCCGCCAGGGCCTGCAACAGACTGGGATCATTCAAGACCTTGGCAATCAAATCTTCAGCGCCGGTCTTGCCATCCATATAGGTCATCAGGTTGGTGAGCTGCTGGCGGGCCTGCAGCAGCCGGTTCAGGGCGTCCACCTTGCGCGCCACCGCCGCCGGGGAAAAATCGTCCATGCTCTCGAACGTGAGGTCGACGCTCAATTCCCCTTCGCCGGTCAGGGTGTTGGGCACCCGAAACGCCACGCGGGGTTTCATGGCTTTCATCCGGTTGTCGAAATTGTCGACGTCGATTTCCAGGAATTTGCGGTCAGCCACGGGCGCCAGCGGATCCACCGGCTTGCCGGACAGATCAGCCAACACCCCCATCACGAACGGCAACTGCACCTTTTTTTGCGAGCCGTAAATCTCGACGTCGTATTCGATCTGCACGCGCGGCGCCCGGTTGCGCGCGATAAATTTCTGACTGCTCATCGCCATGGAAACATGACCTCTCTCTCAGTGGAATGCGGGGGATCGCCTGGCAGCGCGCCGGCGGGTCAGCCGTGATCGCCGTCGTCCTCACCCCGCGGGCCGAAGATCAGATCCGCCTGTTCGGTGCCCGCCGGCGCGAGATCACGCAAAATCGCCATGAAGTCCTTGGTCACTAATTTCTTAGCACGTTTCAACAGAAATGGAACGGGGCTGGACGGTTCATGGCGATTAAAATACTCACAGATCTTGTCCAGCAGACGAATCGCCTCTTCGCGGCTGGTGATTTCACCCACCACCAGACGCGGTCCCGCGCTGGCGGTACTGTCGGAAGCGCTCGCCGCCGCTGCCTCTACCTCATCCGCATCCCCCGCAGGCGCCGCGCCGCGCCGGCGCAACTGGTCGACCAGCACCTGCCGAATTTCCTTGAGCACCCCGGTCAACGCGCTCATATCCGGCGCTTGCGTCACGCCGATCCGGTCGGTCAGCGCCGCTTCAATGTGCTCGACCCGCTCCATGGCCCCGATAACGGCGTTGACCGTCGCCTGTAGAGATTCCAGGTCGGCATCCTGGAAGGCGCCATCAATCCGGGCCGGGGTGGGCAATTCTGCTGATCCCTCACTCGCCACCGGGGTCAACAGGCCAGCGGCAACCTGGACATCGCGCAGACTGAACCGCCCCAGCGCCCGAGAATTGACCAGCGGCGCTTCCCGCAGGGCGCGCAGGGTGGTGTCCGGATCGCACAGCGCCACGATGATATTGACCCGCAGGGTGGGATCGTTGTCGTCGTCGGGATCGAGTTGCGGATGGACGTGCTCCCAGAACCGCTCGATCAGGCCGTCCACCAGCTTCAGGCCATCGGCAAAACCCGTCAGGCTCTCAACCTGTAGCAGGGCGCGCGTCAGGCACACCGCTACCCGCAAATCCCGGGTGCGCTCCATCAGCGCCAGCGCCGCTTTTTGCACCCCGCGCCAGTCAGGCGGCTCGGCAGGGATGATCGTGTCGCCGTACTGACGCTCGGGCGTTTCCTGCGCCAGTTTCTCCATCTCGGCAAACGCCGGGTCGTATTCCAGATCCTCGCCGCACGGCGCGGCAGCAACAATTTCGCTCAGCAGTTGCTCGATATCCAGCACGCTCATCGGTGGCTCGCTTCGTTCAGTGATGCCTGAATGAATGGAGTATAGCCTCAACCCTGCAAAGTATAGTCCGGCTTGGCGCGCTGGCGCGGGCGGTATAGACTCCATCGCCCAACCCTTTCCTGCAATCGGTTCGATATGAACCCCGCCCCGGCGCTTGCTATGGCGTCCCTGGCAACGGATATCGCGTCATGCCCCTGAAATTGACCATCACCAGCTTTCAGCGGCTCTCTCCTGGTCAGGAAACCACCCAGACTCTCGACCGCGGTTCTCTCAGCATTGGCCGCGCGGCGCAGAATGGCTGGATCCTGCAGGATCCGGAGCGCATCCTGTCCAGCAATCATTGTCTTGTCCATTATCGGGATGGCGGCTATTTCCTCACCGATACCAGCACCAACGGCACCTTTCTCAACGACTCCGACCAGCGCATCCCGCGCAATCAGACCGTTCCCCTCAAAGAGGGCGACCACTTTGTGCTGGGCGAATATGAAATTGAAGCAAATCTGATTTCCGACGCCGATGAAGGCGTTCGGAGTGAGCCGGATGGGCCGTTAACCGATATCGTCCGAGCGCCGCAAGGCTGGCCGAACCCCAGCGCCGTTCACCTCGGCGGCGGGCAGGACGTGCTGGACAAGCCCTCCTTCGCCGATCTTCTGGTTGAAGACCATCCGGAACACCTGAATCTCCAGCGGCCGCCGGCCAAGGGGAGGGTGGCGACCGAACCGCCCCCCGACCCGCTGACCCCGGAACGCGCTTTCTTCGAACCGCCGGATCTGGCTCCCAAAACGCCGCCGGTTCAAGCGCCTGCGCCACTATCGGTTCCCGATCTGAGCGCCGCGTTGCCGCCGGTTCAAACGCCCGCGTTGCCGATTCCCGACCTGGGCGCCGCCGAGGGTCCGCTGCCGGTTCCGCTTCCCGGTGGATTCGAACCCCCGCTTTTGGAAATTCCCGGTCTTGCAGCGCCCGCGCCAGGGAGCGCGGCGATTCCCGCCGCTGCGGACGCAGACGAAGCCATCATTCCCGAGGACTGGTGGCTGACGCCGTCTCCCGCACCGGCTGCTGAACAGCCGAAGGCCGTAATAACCCCTCCGCCACTCGCCGAACCGGTCCAAATCGAAGCGCCACCAGCGCCGTTGCCGCCCCGACCGGCCGCGCCACCGCTTTCCCCCGCGCCACTTCCTTCCCCCGCGCCGCCGCCTTCCCCCGCGCCACTGCCTTCCCCCGCGCCGCCGCCTTCCCCGCCCGCACCACCACTGCCTCCCCCGCCCGCACCGTTCGAATCCGTGGGACTCACCGGCGAAGCCTTGATGCGGACTTTTCTCGACAGCGCCGGCTTGCCCAGGGCGCGGCCCAATGCGGAGCAGTGGCCGGAAATCATGGCCAACCTGGGAGCCATCTTCCGCGAAACCGTGCAAGGCCTGACCGACATTCTGCTGGCTCGCAGCGATGTCAAGGGTGAATTCCGACTGGATCGCACCGCGATGGGTCCCATGGAAAATAACCCGCTCAAGACGCCGCCGGGCCAGCCGCCGCTCAGTCCCGAAGAGATCATGATCCTGCTGCTGATCCGCCAGAAAGACGCTTATATGTCGCCCGTACAGGCCGTGCGCGAAGGCTTCAAGGACATCAAGGATCACCAGGTAGCCGTCTGGGTGGGCGTCCAGGCCGCCCTGAGCCGCCTGATTGAGCGCTTTGATCCGCATAATCTGGAAAACCGCCTGCAACAAACCATGTTCGACAGCATCCTGCCAGCCAGTCGCAAGGCCAAATATTGGGATTTGTTCACTGCTGAATACCAGTCCATCGCCCGGGAAGCCGAGGATGATTTCAACAAACTGTTTGGCGATCAGTTCGCCCGCGCCTACCAGGACCAGGTCCGCTCGCGAGACTGACCCCGCATTCGTCCGCCCTACTCAATAAACGGCGGGGATGATGCTAGGATTGAGGAGGGGACAAGCCACAGCAACGCCCACGGCTTGACGCCCCCAACCCTTCGCCCGCTAACGGGTGGGGAGCGCAAAGTGATTAACCGAGCGATGCAACGAGCGACGCCGCCATGAGTTGGTACAGCAAGGTTGTCTGGTCCGAGGGGATGTTCCTGCAACCCCAGCACTTTCAGCAGCAGGATCGCTATACCGAAGCCCTGGTTCGCCAGTCCTGTAGTCCCCTTCGCCCCTACGGCTGGGGCATAGCGCATTTAGCCCTGGACCGGGAGGCGCTGGCCTTGGGCAAGATTGCCCTGACCGCCGCCTGGGGACTGCTGCCCGACGGTACCCCATTTGCCGTTCCCGACCACGATCCGCCGCCGGCCCCGCTCGATGTCGGGACGGACGTGCGCAACACCCGGGTGATGCTCGCCCTGCCGATGCGCCGCACCGGCACGGCGGACGTCGAGCGGGGTGACCAGACCGATACGGCCGCCCGGTACCGGGCCGTGGCCCGCGAGGTGCGCGACAACAACGTGGACACCGCCAACAACAGCGCCTTCGTCGAGACCGGCGAACCGCGCCTGCGGCTGTTTCTCGACACTCGCGATTTCGGCGAATACACCACAATTGGCATCGCCCGGGTGCTGGAAAAGCGGCCCGATCAGCGGGTGATCCTCGATCCCGACTATCTGCCGCCCTGCCTCGACTGCCGGGCGACCCCGGTTCTGGCCGGGTTCGTCACCGAGGTGCTGGGTCTGCTGCACCAGCGCGGTGATGCGCTGGCGGACCGGGTGGTGGGTGCGGGCACCGCGCGCGGCGCCAGCCTGGACATTGCCCAGTTCCTGCGGCTGCAAACCGTCAACCGCTTCGAACCGCTGTTCGCCCATCTGGCGGCCATGCGCGGCCTGCATCCGGAGGATTTCTACCAGATCGCCCTGCAACTGGCCGGCGAAATGACCACGTTTACTGACAAGGTCAAGCGCCGGCCTCCGGTTTTCCCCGCCTATGACCACGACGACCTGCAGAAAACGCTCAGTGTATTGATGACCGAACTGCGCCGCTCGCTCAGCCTGGAGGAGGTGGACGCAGCGATCCAGATTCCCATTGAAGAGCGTCAGTACGGCATCCGGGTGGCGATCATCACCGACCGCGAGCGGCCCCTGCTCACCAAAGCCAATTTTATTCTGGCAGTGCGCGCCGACATGGCGACCGACCTGCTGCGCGCCCGCTTTCCGGCCCAGGTCAAGATCGGGCCGGTGGAGCGCATCGCCCAGTTTGTCAATCACCATCTGCCCGGCATCGGCGTCAGCCCCCTGCCGGTGGCGCCACGGGAGATTCCCTACCGCGCCGATTTCACCTACTTCCGGCTCGACCGCAGCAGTGAATTCTGGAAACAGATTCTCAACTCGGGCGGCTTCGCCTTCCATGTCGGCGGCGAATTCCCAGGGATGGAGATGACGCTCTGGGCTATCAAAGAGTGAGCGAGTAACGCATGACCCACGACGATCCGTTTGGCGCTGACGCTGGCGACGAAGGCGAACGCACCCTGATTCGGCCCGCGCCGGGCGGCCGCCGTTCCGGTTCCGGTCCAGCGCCGGCGCCCCGCCCGCCCGGTCCACTGCCCACCGAGGCGGCCTCGCCGATGCCCGCCGGGGTCGGTCTGAATCCGCTGGAAGCGGCCGCCGCGCCCCTGCTCAGCCTGATCATGCGGTTGAAAAACACCCCGACTCATCCCGATCCCGAACGGTTGCGGTTCAAGATGATTGAGGAGATCAAAGCTTTCACCCACAACGCCCGCAATCAGGGCATCCACGAAAAAATCGTCTTTCGCGCCCGCTACGTACTCTGCACCACGCTCGACGAGGTGGTATTGAACACGCCCTGGGGCCGGACCAGTGAATGGAGTGAAAACAGCCTGCTGATCACCTTCCACAACGAAACCTGGGGTGGCGAGAAATTCTTCGAGTTACTCGACGCCCTGATCCCCGACCCGCGCAAGAATCTGCATCTGCTGGAGCTGATGTACCTGTGCCTGTCCTTCGGCTTCCAGGGCCGCTACCGGTTGCTGGAAAATGGCCGCAGCCGGCTGGAGGAACAGCGCGAGCGCGCCTACAACGCGATCCGCACCGCCCGGGGCGAGTTTGAACGAGAGCTGTCGCCCCATTGGCGCGGGGTCGTGAATCAGCGCAATCCCCTGAGCCGCTATGTGCCGCTGTGGGTGGTGGCGGCGGTCGCGGCCGCCCTGTTGCTGCTGGCTTACGCCATTTTCAACTGGCTGCTGAACAACGCCTCGGATCCGGTGCTGAATGCGCTCAGCGGCGTGCGCGCCGACACCGTCGCCATGGTGCGGCGCGGCGGCGTTCCTACCGTCGCCGCAACGCCCAAGGTCAACGCCAGCCTGGCCCAGGTCGCCCAGAATCTGCGCACGTTTCTGGAACCGGAAATCCGTCAGGGACTGGTCGCGGTGCTGGAAGAGGCCGACCGCACCACGGTGCGGATTCGCGGCGATGGCCTGTTCGACTCGGGCAAGGCCGAGGTCAAGCCGGCGTTTTACGAACTGCTGCAACAGCGCGTCGGAACCGAGCTGAACAAGGTCCAGGGCCGGGTGCTGGTGACCGGCCACAGCGACAATGTCCCGATCCGCACCTTGCAGTTTCCGTCCAACTGGCATCTGTCCAAGGCCCGCGCCGACAGCGTGGTCAAGATCCTGGCCGCCCGCAGCGCCACTCCCAGCCGTTTCATCGGCGAAGGCCGCGCCGACACCGAACCCGTCGCTTCCAACGACACGCCGCAGAATCGCGCGCTGAACCGGCGCGTCGATATCATTCTGCTGGCGCAGGCCACCCGGTAGGGCGTCATGAACAAAATTCTGAACATTCTCAAAAGCCGCTGGTTCATCGGCATTACCGGCCTGCTAGCCGTCGCCAGTCTGATCTGGTACCTCGGTCCGCTGATCGCCATCGCCGGGCAAAGTCCGCTGGCGTCGGACCTGGGCCGGGTCGGCACCATGATGACCGTGGGCGGCATGTACGCTCTGTACCGGCTCTTCTATTATATCGACACCCTGAAGCGCAACCGCGACATGCTGGCGGATCTGGCCGGGCAGGCCGGACGGGCTGGACAGGGCGGAACCAGCGGCGCTCCCGGTGGAGGCGGTGACGAGGCCGCCCGCGAGCAGCAAAAAAAGAAAAAGGAAGAGGAAGCCGCCTCGGCTGAAGAAATCTCCACCCTCAAGCAGGGGCTGGACGAGGCGTTGACCGTCCTCAAAAAAGCCCGGCTGGGCGGCAAGACCGGCCGCAGCCAATACCTGTACCAGTTGCCCTGGTACATCATCATCGGCCCGCCCGGCTCCGGCAAAACCACCGCGCTGATCAATTCCGGTCTGCGGTTCCCGCTGGGCGCGGGCAAAGTGCGCGGCGTGGGCGGCACCCGCAACTGCGACTGGTGGTTCACCGACGAAGCCGTTCTTCTCGATACCGCCGGGCGCTATACCACTCAGGACAGCCACGAGGAAGTCGACCGGGCCGCCTGGCGCGGCTTTCTGGATTTGCTCAAAAAGCACCGCAAGCGCCGGCCGATCAACGGCGCTTTCATCGCTATCAGCCTGTCCGATCTGATGCAACAGAGCGAGGACGAGCGCGCCGCCCAGGCGCAGGCGATCAAGCAGCGGGTGCAGGAACTGCACGAGCACTTCGGCATTCGCTTCCCGATTTATGTGTTGTTCACCAAGGCGGACCTGATCGCCGGCTTCATCGAATTTTTCAACGACCTCGGTCAGGAAGAACGGGCGCAAGTCTGGGGTATGACGCTGCCCATGGACGATCCCGCCAATCCGGCCGGCGTGGTCGAACAGTTCACCCCGGAGTTTGAACTGCTGGAGCAGCGCCTCAATGGCCGGCTGGTCGAGCGGTTGCAGGAAGAGCGCGATCCGCAGCGCCGCGACCTGATCTATACCCTGCCGCAGCAGTTTGCCTCGCTCAAACCGGTGGCGGAAAAATTCCTGCGGGAGATCTTCCGCCCCAGCCGGTTCGAAGAGCGGGTGTTGCTGCGCGGGGTATATTTCACCAGCGGCACCCAGGAAGGGACGCCGATTGACCGGCTGATGAGTGTGCTGGCGACCACGTTCGGTCTGCACCGGCAAGTGCTGAGCACCTTCTCCGGCAAGGGCCGCAGTTACTTCATCACCAAGACCTTGCGCGAGGTGGTGTTCCCGGAAGCCGAGATCGCCGGCGCCAATCTGCGGGTGGAGCGCTGGCGGGCCTGGATCCAGCGCGGCGCTTACGCCGCCGCCCTGCTCATCACCGTCACCGCCGCCCTGCTGTGGCTGACCAGCTACGCCCGCAACGAGATGTATGTCCGGGCAGTCGAAAAACAGCGGCTGGAAGTGGAAAAGCAGATTCAGGCGCTCTCGCCCGACCAGACCGATCCCGCCGCCGCCCTGACCCTGCTCAACGCGGCCCGCGCCATTCCCAGCGGCTATGACGACCGCGCCGCCGGCAAGCCCTGGCTGATGGGCTTCGGCCTGTATCAGGGCGACAAGCTCGGCGGCGAGGCGCTGGCCATCTACCAGCGGCTGTTGCTGCAAGCCCTGCTGCCCCGCATCATTCTGCGGCTGGAAGAACGGCTGCGGCAGAACAGCAATTCTCCCGGCTTCCTGTACGACACCCTCAAGATTTATCTGATGATGGACGATCCAGAAAAATTTGACCCCAAGGCGGTCAAGGCCTGGATGGAACAGGAATGGCAGACTCACCTGCCGCGCGCCATCAACCGGGAGCAGCGCAGTCAGTTGTCGGCGCATCTGGACGCCCTGCTGGAACAGGCCCCGCTGAAATCGCCCATCGCCCTCGACAACGGACTGATCCAGACCATCCGCGCCCAGCTCAATCAGGCCCCTCTCTCCCAGCGCATCTACGAGCGCATCAAGCAGAATCAGCGCAGCGCCGGTTCTCCGCCCGACATCGGCCTGACGCTGGCTGCGGGTCCCGACGCACCGCGCGTGTTCGAGCGCCAGAGCGGTCAGCCGCTGAGCAGTGGCGTTCCCGGTCTGTACACCTACAACGGCTATTACCAGTTTTTTCTCAGCGACAACCCCAAACTGGTCAGCCAGTTGGCCGACGAAAGCTGGATTCTGGGGACGACTGCGCAGGTTTCCAGCACCCCGGCTGACCGGCAACGGGTCGCTGACGAGGTTTGCCGCCTGTATCTGAGCGACTACCTGCGCCAGTGGCAGGATTTGCTGGCTGATCTGCGCATAAAAAGCTTCGACAGTCCCGACACGGCGCTGGATCTCCTGCAAGTGCTGTCCGGCCCGGCCTCGCCGTTGCGCACCCTGATCGAGACCGTGGTGCGGGAACTGGCGCTGGACAAGCCGCCGGCGCAACCCGAGGCCAGCCCGCCGCCGCCACCGGATAAATCCCTGACCGACCGGATCGCCGGCATCCTGGGCAAGACCGACGCGCCGGCGAATGCGCCGGTCATTCAGCCTTGCAGCCTCGATCCGCGTCTGCAAGGCTTCAGTGCTCAGTATCAGCGCGAAATTGCTGGTCCGGCCGGCGCAATTCCACCTCTCGACAAAACCCTGTCGACTCTCAATGACCTCTACGGCCATTTAAACGCCCTGGTCCGCGCCCGCGAGACCAGCGCCGATGGCAGCGTCGCGCAACCGCTCAAGGACCAGATCGGAACGGTGGTCAATCAATTGCAGGTGGACGCCGCCCGCAAACCACCCCCCTTCAATACCCTGCTGAGCAAACTGGCCCTGGAGAGCGCCGACAGTGTCCGCAGCCCGCGCGACCGGTTGAACGCGCAATGGAAGGCGGCCCAGATTGCCGCCTTTTTTCAGGACAACCTGAACGGCCGCTATCCGCTGGTGCGCAGTTCCATCCAGTGGAGCGGCGCTGGCCCCGGTTCGACGACTGGCGCTCTGCCTGCGAATACGATCCAGTGGGTTGGGCAAACGCCGGGGGCCGGCGTCAGCCGGACGGTGGCGGGACCGCCGGATGCTACCCTCGCCGCCTTTGGCCGTTTTTTTGGTTCAAACGGCTTAATGGACAACTTTTTCAAGCAGTACCTGCGGCCTTACGTGGACATTTCGGCAGGCGCATGGCGCTGGCGCGGCCCCACCGGCCCGGAACAGAGCATCGCGCCGGAAAGTCTGTACGCCTTCCAGCGCGCCGCCGCTATCCGCGATGCCCTGTTCAGCGGCAACAGCCAGTCCCCCCTGATCCGCTTTCAACTGGTTCCCTTCGAACTGAGCGGCGACGCCAGCCAGGTGGTGATCAGCGTTGATGGTCAGACGCTGGCCTACAGCCCCGGCCAGGCGGCGCGCAGCGCCGATTTGCAATGGACCGGCGCATCCGGCCAGGCGCGGCTTGAATTTCTGCCGCCGGTCGCTGGCATTCCCTCACAGCTCAGCGAAACCGGTCCCTGGGCCTGGTTCAAAATTCTTGATCAGGCGCAAATCCAGCCGGCCGGTTCCGGACAGTTCCGGGTGCTGTTCCAGTTGGGCAGCCGGCAGGTCGCTTATGAACTGCGCACCGCCAGCGGTTCCAATCCGTTTCGTTTGCGGGAACTGGAGGGTTTCCGGTGTCCGGAACAACTGTGATCCCGACTCCCGCAGCATCCCTGGCGGGATTTTTCGGCAAACTGCCCAGCCGGGGCGATTTCATCAGCCGTTCCCTGCCCAAGACCTTCGTGATTCCCTGGGACGCCTGGTTGCAGACCGCCATTGCCCACAGCCGTACTCAATTGGGCGAAGACACCTGGCGCGATTACTACTGCACCAGCCCAATCTGGCGGTTCGCCCTGAGCGCCGGCTTGTGCGGGTCCAGCGCCTATGCGGGCATTCTGATGCCGAGCATGGATCGGGTGGGTCGCTATTATCCGCTGGCGATAGCCGCGCCGCTGACGGTGGATGAATCGCTGCTGGCGTTGCCCATGGTCGGCGAGGCCTGGTTTCAGGGGGCTGAGCGCCTGGCGCTGGCCGCGCTGGAGTGCGATGCCCTGGATCTGGACGCCTTCAGCCAGCAGGTAGCGGCGCTGGGTGCGCCCGGTCTGTCCCCGGTCGGAACTCCACCCGGCAGCGCCTGGTATTGTCCCCTGCCGCTATCGCTGAATTTGAGCGACGCGGCCCCGGCGCTGGCCGGTCATCTGCTGCGCCGCGCCTTTCCCCAGCCGAGCCTGTGGTGGACCGAAGGCTCCGAGTGGATCGCCCGCTGCCTGCTGATTTGCGCCGGTCTGCCGCCGGCGACCGGATTCACGGCGCTGCTGAACGGCGACTGGCAACGGTCGGGCTGGAATGAACCCTCATTTGCAGGCATCGCCGGTCTTCCAGGCGAGCCATTGGCCGCCGAGGAGGCATGAAAACATGAGTCAGAAAAAAGCATTCCAATGGTCGTCGGCTGGCCGCAGCCATGTCGGCATGGTCCGGGTGATCAATGAAGACGCCTGTCTGGCCCTGCCCGAACGGGGCTTGTGGGCGGTCGCCGATGGCATGGGCGGCCACGAGGCGGGCGATATCGCCAGCCAGATGGTGGTTGAGACCTTGCAGCAGATTGCGCCGCCCGCCGGCTGGGCGGAATTCCGGGAGGCCGTGCGGGAAGGGCTGTGCGAGGTCAACCAGCGGTTGCGCGAGGAATCGGCGCAGCGTTACCAGAACCGCACGATTGGCAGCACGGTGGTCGTGCTGATCGCCTACGAAACCCAGTGCGCCTGCTTATGGGTGGGAGACAGCCGCATTTACCGGCTGCGCGATGGCCAGCTCCAGCAACTGACCCGCGACCACAGTCATGTGCAGGAACTGGTCGATCAGGGCCTGATCGCGCCCGAGGAAGCGCATCGCCATCCGTTGGCCAACGTGATCACCCGGGCGGTGGGTTCCGCCGACGATTTGCAGGTCGACGAAGTCGTGCATCCGCTGCACTCCGGCGACCTGTTCCTGTTGTGCAGCGATGGCCTTAACAAGACCGTGAGCGACGAGGAAATCGCCCGCCTGCTGGACCACAGCGACCACAATTGTCAGGAAGCCGTCAAGGCGTTCATTCATCTGGCCTTGATGCGAGACGCCAATGACAATGTGACGACCGTGGTGGTGAATATCGGCGACGAAGTGGTCAGTGATCTCGCCGGCGAATCCGAATCCGACACCTTCGTCAATCCGATTCCACCGGACTGGTACCTGCAATGAAGGCGTTTGCAATGAAGGCGTTGCTGAACTCGACAGGCAGCGGGGGCAGGGACTACGGACGGAAAACAGGCCCACACCCCGCGCCATCGGTTTGGACCCTGATACCGTTAAACCGCAGCGGGCCACCGGGCAAGCCCTGATCGATCAACCGCCGTCCCCGTCCATAACTCATACTCACTTCTGGAGGAGAACATGCAGCGTCGTCAATTCATCAAGCAAGCGGGACTGGGGCTGACTGCCGCCACGGGCGCAGCGACCTTTCCGACCCTCGCACGGGCGGAAACTCCGACCATTAAATGGCGGATCGCGTCGAGTTTCCCCAAAAGTCTGGACACCATCTATGGCGGGGCCGAGGTGCTGGCCCGGCGGATTGCCGAACTGACCGACGGCAAATTTGAAATTCGCGTGTTCGCCGGCGGCGAGATCGTGCCCCCCTTTGGCGTGCTGGACGCCGTGCAACAGAACACAGTGGAGTGCTGCCATACCTGCGGCTACTACTTTCACGGCAAGAACAAGGCGTTTTCCATCGACACCGCCATCCCGTTCGGCCTGAACGCCCGGCAGATGAATGCCTGGTACTACTACGGCGACGGCCTGCCCATGACCCGCGAATTTTTCGCCAAATACAACGTCGTCAACTTTCCCGGTGGCAACACCGGCACCCAGATGGGCGGCTGGTTCCGCAAGGAAATCAAAACTCTGGATGATCTCAAGGGCCTGAAGATGCGAATTCCCGGCTTTGGCGCAGAGGTCTTCTCGGTGCTGGGCGCGGTGCCACAGGCGCTGCCGGGTGGGGAAATTTATCCGGCGCTGGAGCGGGGCGCGATCGACGCCGCCGAGTGGGTTGGCCCTTACGATGACGAAAAACTCGGCTTTTATAAAGTCGCCAAGTTTTATTACTACCCCGGTTGGTGGGAAACCGGCCCCCAAATCAGCTTCTATGTCAACAAGGAGCAATGGGAGAAGCTGCCCAAGACCTATCAGGCGGCCTTCGAAACGGCGGCGATTGAGGCTAATCTGCGGATGATGGCCGCCTACGACGCCAAGAATCCACAGGCCATCCAGCGCCTGGTGCAAAACGGCGCACAGCTCAAGCGCTATCCCGATGATGTGCTCAAGGCGGCCTATGAGGCGGCGCAGAAACTGTACGCCGAGGAATCCGCCAAAAACCCGGATTTTAAGAAGCTCTACGATTCGCTGCACACCTTCCAGCAGATTTCCGACATCTGGATGGGACTGCCGGAAGGGGCGCTGGCGAATTTCATGCAGGCGCAGATGCGGGCGAAGAAGTAGCCCCTGGTCCGGTCAAGCGCCCCTTTCCCGTTGCGGGAGAGGGGGTGGGCGAGGGGAACCTGAGTCTACAACGAAGGTTTGGGTGCGAGTTGCTTGAACAAATCGGCCGCATCCTCCGGCGGAGCATCCGTTCCCGCGCCCTCCCGATCCTCCTGCGGCGCCAGAAATTGCACCGGCGCCGGCTCACCCGAATGCACCGGAGAACGGTCGAGACCCACCGTCACCAGCGCCGGGAAGCTGATAATCAGCGCCACCAGGATGACCTGAATCACCACGAACGGCGCCGCACCCCAGTAGATATCGCTGGTGCGCACCGTCGGCGGCGCGACGCTGCGCAGGTAGAACAACGCAAAGCCGAACGGCGGATGCATGAACGACGTTTGCATGTTCACCCCCATCAGAATGCCAAACCAGACCAGATCGATGCCCAGCTTTTCGGCTACCGGGGCCAGCAAGGGCAGGATAATGAAGCTGATCTCGAAAAAATCCAGGAAGAACGCCAGCAGAAACACCAGCGTATTGACGACGATCAGAAAACCCAATGGGCCGCCGGGCAGGTTCAGCAATAGATGCTCCACCCACAAATCGCCATTCACTCCGCGAAACACCAGGCTGAACACGCTGGAGCCGATCAGGATGAAGATCACGAAGCTGGTAATTTTGGCGGTGCTGTGCAAGGACTCAACCAGCATCTTGTGGTTCAGTTTGCGCTTGACCAGAGCCAGTCCCAGCGCCCCGACTGCACCCAGCGCCCCGCCCTCGGTCGGCGTAGCCCAGCCGATGAAGATGCTGCCCAGCACCAGGAAGATCAGCAGCAGCGGCGGAACCATCGCCACCGCCACCCGCTGCGCCAGCGCCCAGCCGCGCAATACGCGGGCCTCCGGCGGCAGCGCCGGAGCGAGGTGCGGACGGAAGAGCGTGTTCAGCAACACCCAGCCGACATACAGGCCGGTCAGGAGCAGACCCGGAAGGAACGCGCCCTTGTACATGTCGCCCACCGAGCGGCCCAGCACATCGGCCAGCACGATCAGCACCAGCGAGGGCGGGATGATCTGCGCCAAGGTGCCGGCGGCGGCGATCACCCCGGACGCCAGCGCCTTGTCGTAGCCGTAGCGCAACATGATCGGCAGGGAAATCAGCCCCATGGCGATCACCGAAGCGGCGACGACGCCGGTCGTCGCGGCCAGCAATGCCCCAACGAAAATCACCGCATAGGCCAGTCCGCCGCGAATCCCGCCGAACAACTGGCCAATGGTGTCCAGCAGGGCCTCGGCCATGCCACTGCGTTCCAGCACCAGCCCCATGAAGGTGAAGAACGGAATTGCCAGCAGGATTTCGTTCTTCATGATCCCGAACACCCGATCCGGGAACGCCTGCAACAGATGAGGGGTGAGCAGACCCAGTTCGATCCCGATCAAACCGAAGGCCATGCCCACCGCCGCCAGCGAGAACGCCACCGGATAGCCGATCAGCAGGAACAGCACCAGCGCCGAAAACATGATCGGCGCCATGTTGGCGATCAGGAACTCCGCCATGTCAGTGGCCTCCCCGGAATTCGGGCAAAGGACGGTCGCCGGTGAGGATGGCGATATTCTTGATGATCTCGGACACCCCTTGCAGGCTGAGCAGGCCAAACGCCAGCGGAATCGCGAATTTGAGCGGCCACCAGAGCAAACCGCCGGGGTTGGGCGAGGCTTCGCGGGTCTGGTAGGCGATCAGGAAGAAACTCCAGGCGTCCACGGCAATCAACAGACAGACCGGCAGCAGAAACAGCAGCGTCCCCAGAATGTCGATCCAGACCCGCGCCCTGGGCGGCCACCGCGAAGAGAGGATATCAATACGGACATGGCCGCCTTCACGCAGGGTCCAGGCCGAACAGAAGAGAAAAACCAGGCCAAACATGAACCATTGTGCTTCCAGCAGGGCATTTGATCCCCAGTCGAGGGTATAACGCAAGGTGGCGGCAAGGGCGCTGATGAGCGTACAGAACAGAATCAGCCAGGTCATCCAGCGGCCAATGGTGGTATTGAGGGCATCGATGGCCGCCGCGATGCGAAGCGGGAACTGCATAGCGCCTCCGAAAGGGGGAGTAGAGGCGGCGTCCCGCCGCGCAGGTCTACAGGGAACAGGATCGAAACGGCGTCTCCGCCGTGCCGTTCGCCTAAGTGTAGCCCGCGTCGCGCACCGTCGTCAGTGGCGCAACGCCCTGCGCTTTGCCCTTCCGCACGGGCGACCCGCTACAATACCCGTCAAGCTGAAAATATGGCCCGGTGCGCCCGCCTGTCCTCATCCCCTGATCTGATCCACCACGAGCCTGACCGCCCGCATGACGCTACCCCGCTTCCACCTTACGCCCCTCACCCGGCGGCGGCTGACGCAATTTCAGGCCAACCGCCGGGGCTGGTGGTCCCTTTGGCTGTTGATGCTGCTGGTCGGCTTGAGCCTGGGCGCGGAATTCATCGCCAATGACCGCCCGCTGCTGATTTATTACCAAGGGGCGTTTTACGCGCCGGTGCTCCGGGATTACGCGGAAACCGACTTCGGCGGCGTCTTCCCCAGCGCCGCCAACTACCGTGATCCCTATCTGGCGCAACTGATCGATGAGCACGGCTGGATGCTCTGGCCGCCGGTTCGCTTTCGCCACGACACGGTGAACTACGATTTACCGGTCCCGGCTCCCGCCCCGCCTTCCGCCGCTAACTGGCTCGGCACCGACGACCAGGGTCGCGACGTGCTGGCGCGGCTGATCTACGGCCTGCGGATTTCGGTGCTGTTTGGCCTGCTGCTGACGCTCAGTTCCTCGATCATCGGCGTCGCGGCGGGCGCAGTGCAGGGCTATTTCGGCGGGCGGGTGGATCTGCTGTTCCAGCGGTTCCTGGAAGTCTGGGGCGGACTGCCGCAACTGTTCATCCTGATCATCGTCTCCAGCGTAGTCACGCCGGGATTCTGGACCCTGCTGCTGATCCTGATGCTGTTTAGCTGGACATCGCTGGTCGGGGTGGTGCGCGCCGAATTCCTGCGCGCCCGCAACTTCGATTATGTGCGCGCCGCCCGCGCGCTGGGGATGAACGATGGGCGAATCATGTTCAAACACCTGCTGCCCAACGCCATGGTGGCGACCCTGACCTTTCTGCCCTTTATTCTGTCGGGATCCATTGTCGCCCTGACCGCGCTGGACTTTCTCGGTTTGGGCCTGCCGCCAGGATCCGCCTCGCTGGGCGATTTGCTGCGCCAGGGCAAGGATAATTTGCAAGCGCCGTGGCTCGGGCTTTCCGGCTTTATCGTCGTGGCGCTGCTGCTGAGTTTGCTGGTCTTTGTCGGCGAAGCCGTACGCGACGCATTCGATCCGCGAAAGAATGTGATCTGACCGGGTGCGGCGCTGGAGCATAGCGCCCGGCGCGGGCCGGGATGGGGTTGCGGCTCAATCCATCATGGATCGAGCGTGAGCGCCGGGCCACTCGACAGGGGCGGAAAGGCCGGGTCTGGCGATTCCTGCTGGCGCACGGCGGGGTTGTAACGCAGGCAGTTGGGCACGCAGGCGCACTCGAAGGCGATATTCATCGGTGCAATCCGCCCCTCGTTCTTTAACTGAAACAGCCGGGGCACGACCCGGTCGCGCAGGGTCTCGGGATCAATGGTATTGACATAGATCTTGGTGCCGCCCTCGAACCCGGCCGGGGTGGACACCCGCCATTTGATCAGTACGCGCCATGGCATCGGCACATCCACGTCGGGCGGCTTGTAATACCACTCCTCGTTACAGGGAATGTCTGACCCGGCGGCGGCATGACAGCTATGCACCAGATCGGACATGCCGCGCAGCTCTTCCGCCGAGTGGTTCCACGGCTGGCTGCGCTCGCTCTTGGAGAAAACCTCCAGGGTCGGGTAACGATGGCCGAACCCGGCAAAGGCGATAGCGTGATCGTTTTCCGCCACCACCAAATTGCGGTAGCTGGCAAAATTGACCGCGGCTTCATTGTAAAAGTTGGGGTTGGCCCGCACCCGTTGCAACTCCAGCTCGTTTTGCACCCCGCGTTCGTCAATCGCTACCAGTTGCTTGTGCAGGTGGTCGAAGGACGCCCCCGCCGGTTTCAGCCAGTTTTGGAATACCGCCACATAGCGAACGTAGCGATTGTTGACATAAATATCGCGCAGGGCGTCGATAGTGAAGCGCAGATAGTGGTAATGCTCGTCGGGCGTCAAGGTTCCGGAGGACGCCAGTTGGTCTTCATGCGTAGCGCCATCGATGAAATGACGCCGCGCGACGATCAGTTCGTGGCCGCCGCCGAAAAAGGCGTCGGCGAACCGTAGCCGTTCGTCCAGCGACATCCGATCCCAGGCGGATTCGTCGAATCCGGCAGCTTTCAGCCGTTGTTCCGACATTCTGAGGACATGCTGGCGACCCGCCACCGAGGCCAGATAGTTTTGCTTGTGTCGCTCGATGACATCCGGCAGCCGATAGCCGAAGTTCTTCTGCCAATAGTTGAAGGACACGATCTCGAACAGATTGGGGATGCGGCGAAATTCGGCCACCGTGTCGAACAGGGCATCGACCTGAAGATGGCGGAGCGTGGTAAAACCATCACCCGCTTTGATCAGCCGGGCTTTCTCCGGTGGGGTCTCCAGATAGCGGCGAGCGCAGAACGAGCAGTGGGCGGCGGTTCGCGCCGGGTCAAGGGGGGCGGGGTCGAGAACACTGACGCCGAGCGGGCGATTGCCCCGACCCGGAACCGTCCATACCTCCGTTCCAGTAAATGGATTGACCTGCTTGATGGTCCCATCGGCCATCCGCATCAGATAATTGGATTCGGGAATAATCTGCGGCAACACTCCAGTCTCGCCTCACGGTTGTGGACATCCTTCGACGCCAGAACGGGTAGGACCGTCCAAACTTTCGTTCCTGGTGCGAAGTCAATGTCCTGTATCAGATCATCAGGTTTGGGCCATTCCAGGCGGAGGCTTCAGGTTCCAAGTCCCCGGCTCAGCCGGTTCGCGCCGCGAAATCAATGCGCGGATCGACCGCGTGATAGGTGAGATCGCTGACCAGATTCAGCAGCAGACCGATCAGGCTGAACATGTACAGCGTCCCGAACATCACCGGATAGTCGCGCTTCACCACCGCCTCGAAACCCAGCAGTCCCAGCCCATCCAGCGAAAAAATCACTTCAATCAACAGGGAACCGGTGAACAGCATACTGACCAGGGTCGCTGGAAAGCCCGCAATCACCAGCAGCATGGCGTTGCGGAATACATGCCCGTACAGCACCCGCCGCTCGCTCAGCCCCTTGGCGCGGGCCGTCATCACATACTGCTTATTGATCTCATCCAGAAAAGCATTCTTGGTCAGCAGGGTGAGTGAAGCGAAACCGCCGATCACCATCGCCGTCACCGGCAGGGTCAAGTGCCAGAAGTAGTCCGCGATCCGCGCCGGCCAACTCAAATCGCGCCAATGATCCGACAGCAAGCCCCGCAGCGGAAACCAGTCCAGGTAACGTCCGCCCGCAAACAGAATGATCAACAGGATAGCGAACAGAAACGCCGGAATGGCATAGCCAACAATGACGGCGGCGCTGCTCAGCACATCGAAGCGCGAACCGTCGCGCACCGCCTTGGCAATGCCCAGCGGAATCGAGATCAGGTAGATCAGCAGAGTGCTCCACACGCCCAGCGAAATCGACACCGGCAGCTTGTCCAGCACCAGGTCCAGCACCGCGCGGTCGCGGAAATAGCTCTTGCCCAGATCGAAGCGCAGGTAATCGCCGAGCATCCGCCCGAAGCGCACATAAGCCGGCTGGTCAAAACCGAACTGGCGGTTCAGTTCGGCGATGAAGGCGGGATCCAGCCCCTGCGCGCCGCGATAGGCGCCCGCGCCGCCTGGACTCTGCGGCCCGGTCGGAACGCGGCCGGTTTCGGCGCCCTCGCCACCGCCCACCCGGGCGGTCGCCGATACTGCGGTGTTCTTCAATTGCGCCAGCAACTGTTCCACGGGACCGCCGGGGGCAATCTGCACGATCACGAAGTTGATGGTGATAATGCCAAGCAGGGTCAGCGGAATCAGCGCCAGCCGGCGGAGGATGTAGGCGAACAAGAACTTACAAACTCCACGCGATTCTGTTGCCGCTCAGGTCATAGACGCCAGTGCTGGTGACTTCAATTTTGTTGCCCGCCGAATCATAGTCCCAATAGGCCATGATGGCCGGTTGATACTCCCGTCCGGCAAAAACGTAATCGTGTAGAAAAGCGTATTTTTCCGGACTCAGGATTTGCAACATTTCCGGGTCGCGCACATAAGCTCGATAGGATTCAGCGAAATCCTCGTACTGGTTGGTCATGGCATAGTCCGATACGAAACCAGTGCCATCCGTCAAAAGTTCTTGCCAACTCTCAGTGTTCAGAGCCTCCCATTTAGCTGCAAGCTCTGGATTGGTTTCGATGATTCCGGCATAGGCATTGTGGCCGACTTCGTGAGTGACCGTATCGAGCACTCCTTCCGCGCCGCCGGGAAAACGGGTTTCGTCAGCAATGTGAATGGCGTGCGAGCCGCATTCATAAAATCCCAACATACCGGGACTGTTAACGAACTCGTGGTTATTGGGATCGAATTCGATAGTCGGACAGCCTTCCAAATGACTGGGCGGCAGGGTTTCATTGAGATAGCCGGCCAGTTGCTCGCTGCTGAGCAGAGTGCAGCCCTCGAAATTGCAGACTTCCGTAGCATTGGCGAATTCCTTGGTTTCGCTACCGCTCGCGCCCAGGTTTTCCACGTTGTTCATGATCGTCTCAAGTTCCTGCATGACGCGCCTCCTCTTCTTTGAGGAGACCAAACAGCCGCTGCCCACTGAACTTCATGCGATTGATGGTATCACTCAGCGCCCGCAGAAACCGCTCATCGTTGACGGTAATCTGCTCGCTACAATCCACAAACAGAGTCTTGCCGCCCCGTTCCACCTTTTCGCCGCCGCGCAACGTTAGCCCTTTTTCCCGCGCTTCAGCCAGAAAAGCATTGACGCCGGCGGCCAAACCGGCATCGGCGATGGTCATTTGTAGTTCGCCGGGCGCGTTCCAGGCGATCTGCCCGATCACCTCGCGCTGGCGGTTGATGAGTTGCAGGATTTTCATAGACGGGTCCTCGTTTAAGTGGCGGAGTCGCGCGCCACCTGCACCCAGGCGGCCATATCGTCCTGATCGCCGTAGACGATGGCTTGCCCGGCGCGCAGGCGGTTGATGAGGGCGGTTTGGTCCGGGGTCAGGGTCATGCAGCCGCCCATCGCTTCGCGGTCGTCGCTGGCAACCAGGCGATGCACGATCTTGAGGTTGGTGTTCTTGATGGCGTCGGGGATCAGCCGCGCCGGCACTTGATCGACAATCAACAGTCCTTCACCGTAGGCGCGGATCTCCGACAGAATGTTGGAGAACATTTCAGCGACCTTGCCTTGCGGATTGGCCTGTTCCAGACCGCCGCCGGCGGTGCGCAGCAGCACGCGGTGTGCTTCCTCGACCACGGTGAGATGCCGCAGGCGGCTGTCGGTGGCGGCGGCGCGCTCGGCTTGGGCTTGGCGATATTCGTAGAGGAATTGCAGCAAGACGGCCATGGCAAACGCGCGGTCGGCGTCGTCGCCGAGTTGGGCGAGGTTGATCACCGCCGGCTGGTCGAAAATCTCGGGCCAGGGGGCGGAATCAGGTCGGTCGAACAGCCGGCCTTTCCAGCCCCGGCGCAGGCTGTTGAGCCGGGTCATCAGCGCAGCGGTGAGATTGGCGGTGACCCGTTCTTCGTAGCCTTTCTGCTTCACCACGTCCCGCACTGAATCATACATTTGCCGCAGAGTCGGACGCGGCGAGCCGAACGGCGGCAGTTCGTCGCCCAGCCAGTTGACCGGTTTACCGTAGACCGCGAACAGCACTTCCTCCAACAGAATCGGCAACGCCTCCTGCATCGGGAAAGTGGCGTTGAGGATGGATTTCAGCCGGTCCACATGGGACAGCACCGGCGGCGGGTGTTTTTCATCGAGCCAGACCACATCGAGCGGGTTGAGGCGCAGCGTGTGTTCCAGCATTTGCCCGCGCCAAGCCGTGACACCGGGTATGTAGACCCGAATCCGCTGGTCGGGGGGCACATTTTTATTCCGCTGGAGCGCCCAGGCGACGTATTCATCCTTGGCCGGTTCGATGACCAGGAAAGGGGTGCGCTGTTGTTGCAGTTCGTGCAGCAGTCGCAAGCAAGTGGTGGATTTGCCGCTGCCGGTGATGCCGGTGATCAGGGCGTGCTTGGCGAGGGATTGCAACGGCACGGGATAGGTCAGTGCGGTCGGTTTACCCCCTTCCAGAACGTGGCCGAGCCGAATGCTGTCCTTGCCCGCCGGCGGCGGATTGAGGCTGAAGCCGGCAGACAGCGCTTGGCGCACGCCGGGGACTTCGCGGCGCGGCAGGTTGGCCAGCAGAGCCAATTCCTCGGTATTGAGCGGGGTGGTGAGACCACCGAACAGTGGCCCCAGCGGGTGGGTGACGGTTTCTTGAGGCTGGTCCGGGTTGACCAGGCGGAACAACGGCTGCTCCAGATCGCCCAGCGCGGCTTGGGCGCCAGCGGCCCAGGCGCTGTTCAGGTCGTGGATGCGGATGGGTTCGTAGATGCTTTTTTCGCCGCTGAGCAGCGCCCGCAGTTGCGCGCCGCCTTGCAGCGCGGTCTCGCGGTCGGCGGCCAGAAAATACGCGCCCACGTTCCAACAGCCGGAAGTGCGCGCCTGCTCGAAGCGCGCGACGTAGCGTTCCAGCAGTTGTTCCGCTGCCTGGGCGTGGGCGTTGAAATACTCGCGCCCAACCGCCTGTGCTTCGCTCTGGCTTTGCGCGACGGTCTGTCCAAACGCTTCGCTGATGGAGTCGGTGAGGGTGGTGGCGGTGGAACGGGTCCTGGTTTTGGAGGAATTGAACGAGGGGCCGACCATCGCCAGCAAGGCGGCGGGCGGAAATACGGAGGCTAACACCCCGAGACCGCGTTGCAAATTGAGTCCCCAGCCGCGTGTTTTCGATTCGCCTTCACTGGTCTGTTTGGCTACCGAATGGCTCTTCGTATCAGTTTTGCTGACGGCTTCGGAGTACTGGCGGGTCAAGGTTTCGGTGAGGTTGGTTTTGATCAGCCCTTGGACCCGCCCGATCAGACCGCGACAGCGCAGGATCACGTCGTTGACCATATCCACCGGCAGCGGTTCGGCGACGATGACGTAAATGAACGGTCGGCCGCTGAGGCCACGCAGCAGTCGGTCGAGGCTTTGCGGGTAGCCGGGGTGATCACCCGGTTTAAGCGCCGGGATGCCGGTCAGGGCTATACCGTGGCGCATGTCGCGGCTCAGGGGCAACAAAATGCGCGGTTGGGTTTCGCGCTGGTAGTCGCAGGGCGTGAGGCGGGTGCCCGGCCAGTTGCCTTCCAGAAAGCGCCCCAGATAGTCCAGGAAGTTGTAGGGCTGCACCGACGGAGTTTGGCCGCGCACGCCGAGATAAATGCGGTTTTCGCGCCCGTCGCTGGCGGCCACGAACAGCAGGGTGTAGCGGCCCGGGTCGTGGCAGGCGGAAAGTGCGTTTTGCAGCGCGGTAAACGGTTGGCCCAGCGCGGAGCCGAGGGATTCACCGACTTGTTCGACCCGCAGCAGGTGCGGGGCTTCGGTGGGGTTGGCTGACGCGAAGGGTTGTAGATAGGGCGCGTCGGCCAAGGGTAGTTCCAGGTATTGCCGCCCCAGGCTGAACAGCAGGGAGAGCGACAGAGCATCGGCCATGCGGCCCAGCGCGAGGGCGGGGTTTTGAGATTCGGGAGGCAAAGGATCGGTAGACATGGGATTTTGGAAAGACCGATTGTTGTTGAATCCGTAGGTGCAGTGTGGGCAATGCCCACCCTACTCGGCTATAAATCCCTGGCGAGACGCACGCCGAGGCCGCTGTCGCGGAGGGCGGGCGCAGCCCCGCTGCGGTAGGCGGAACGCACCCCCGCGGGTAGGCTGGACCACGACCCGCCGCGAATCGCCCCGGCGGCTATTTTATTGGCATCATTTTTGCTTAATTCGGAGCCTCCATAATCCGCCTGGTACTTGGAACCAACCCACTCCCAGACGTTGCCGTGCACTTGGTATAAGCCCCAAGGGTTCGGTTGAAATTCGCCCACCGCGACCGTCTTTTTTCGATAAACGCCCTTCCTGCCATTGTTATAGGTGTAATTTCCATCGTAGTTCGCCTGCTCGGGCGTAATACTGTTCCCCCACCAGAACGCCGTCGTCGTCCCCGCCCGCGCGGCGTATTCCCATTCCGCTTCCGTCGGCAGACGGTAGTGCTGCCCGGTCTGTTGAGTCAGCCACTCGGCATACGCCCAGGCGTCAAGCCAGTCGATGTTGATGACCGGCTGGTTCCCACACCCCCATCGGTCGCCCGGTTTTTCTCGGTCGGTCGCGGTACAAAAGGCATCGTACTCGGCAAAGGTCACCGCATAGCGGCCGATGGCGAACGGCTTCCTGATTTCGACCCGATGTTGCTCTTCATCGTCATCTCGTCCCTCCTCGCTCGCCGGGGAACCCATCAGGAAACTGCCCGGCGGAATCACCAGCATGTGCGGGCCTTGATCGCCATTTTTGAGCTTGTCAACGAACACGACCGGCATCCCCAGCGCCTGCGCCACCTCTTTTTGCCGTTGCTGCACCTGGGCCGCCGACCAGCCATGGATATCCAGCGGTTTGAGCACGTCGACGGGTGGGGACGGTTTCGGTTCCGGTTGCGGACGGACGCCGACCGCCCACAACGCTGTGCCGCGCGCAATCGTATCTTCCGGTGGAGCGCCGTACACCACCGGCGCTTTTTTCTCGAAAATCTTCTCCAGCAAATGCGGGAGGAGATACAGGTTCGCTCCGCCGCCGACCAGCACGACTTGCCCGATGTCCGATTTACGCACATCCCCCTTCACCACTGCTCGCAGCACCAATTTTTCCAAGCTGTCAATAGTGGCTTTCGTCGTGGTCTCGAACGCCGGTTGGTCACACTTCACTTTCTGGCTCAAAAACTGCGATTCGCCCCCGGCGTCCAAAAACTCCAGCGTGAATTTCTGCACCACCGAACCTTGCGGGTTGCTGTGCAACTGCCGGCTCAGATTCTCCTTCAACTGCCGGCCATACCGGCGCAATTCCGGTTCCGCATCCGCCCACTTTTCCGGCGGCACCTTCAGGCAGTCCGCCACATACCGCGCCAGATCGCCATCGAAAAGTCCACCGCCAATCGGCTCGCCGTAAGGCTGCTCATCGCTCAAACCCCGAGCGGTCCAGCGACCCACCACGAAATCGGTCGTCCCGCCGCCCGCATCCACCACCAGCACGTAGCGGTCATCCAGTGACTTGAGTTGCCCGGTCTGCGCCAGACTCGCCAGCGCGGCCTCTGGCTCCTGTACGAAATGCACCCGCATCCGCACCGCCTCCGGAAAACAACCGCGCACCGCGGCGGCAAAATCCGCCAGCAATGCACCCTCGATTTGGCCCTCCGGCGTTTCCCGTCCCCAATGCACCGGATGAGAGAAGCTGTAATACACCTGCGGCTCAAAGCAACCGGGACGCTCCCGTTGCAACTGCTTCAACACCTGCTGCAACAATAGCGCCGTATAACGCAGCGCCTCCTCATGGGTATAACGCCGCGCCGCCTGATTGGTGTCTACTGGCGCTTGATGGCCGATGCACAGCTTGAAGGCATCGCGCAACCGGGGGCGCAATTCCGGGTCGTTGATCGCTTGATAAGCGGTATCGCCGTAGCTCGACACCCCACCGTCATCCCCCAGCAGCAGCGCCGCAGGCAGCCGGCCATCCACGAAGGTCGTCAACGCCACCTTCTGCGGCTCGCTGACCGGCCGACGCCGGTCGCCGTGCTGCTCGAAGTTCAGCATGAAAATCCGCCAGTTGGTGGTGCCGCAATCGAAAGCGTAGAGAGTTTGCACTGTATCGGAGGCCATGTCGGGGTGTCACTCAACCAGCAAGCGGTTGTTAAATAGCATAAGCGTAGTTTCTTTCTGTTTTTTATCGAGGCTGGCGCAAGCATCACCTGATGCGGTTCTACAGCCCTGCCTGTTGCCGCTAATCGGCTGGTCAGGAATCCGCCGATGCCGGGCGGGTAACCGAAGCAGTCACCCGGCTAGCGACGGCTCCATCTGTAACTCTTCCACTACCGGCAGCGGAAAATTCTCGTCAGCCAGCAGTCGGGCCATCGCTCAACTGGCCTCATGCTCACGGATTTGCTGCTCGATCTCGTCGCGATGCGTGCGGAAGTAAGCCCAAGCGTTGACCAGGTCTAACGTGGGATAGGCGCGCAGCAAATCCGCTTCACTGCTACCGAGCCGCCGGGCTTGCACTAATAACCAGACTGGAATCCGGGTGCGAACAATGCAAGGATCACCGCCGCAAACCTCAGCAATGCTCTCGATCCCCGGAAAAGCATCGCCCAAGTCACGAACGACCCATTGCAAGAGTTGGGCTTTCTCGGCCCGACTCAGATTGGATAAAGCTGATGAGCTTCCTGGAAGGCGTTCATCAGGCTTTTCCGCGAGAGACCCCGTCCTTCAGGGCGGGGAGGGAAAGCGGACGGTGCGGTAATCCCCCTCGCGGGGACTGTTTAAGCGCCGCTCTTTTCGGTAACATCACCACTGTCTCCTATTCAAGACTACCGCCGGGCAGGCGGGATGTGAAGTCTGTGGAGAGGAGGTGAGACCTGGGGGAGTTTCCGGCTGCGGTTCAAACCGCGTAAGACTCCCCACTTTGGGGAATCGAATCGGCGAAAACCAAGCCTTAGCTCCTCTAGGCAATCCTCAGCGAAACAGAAAACCCTGATTGTGAAGTCAGGAATCCCCGTCCTTCAAAGCCTGCCCCCGCGTAGGCGGGGGGCGGGGAGGAGGTCAATTAAATAGCTCCGACCCTATCGTCTACATCCCCCACACGGTCATCTGCCGGCCTCGTACCGTTTCAGAACGCTGAAACAGCTTGTCCTCCCAAGCCTTGTCGGGGGCGCGGTCGAAAATCACCAAGTGGCCCTCCTCTGCTCCGCAGCGGTCGAGATACTCCCAGGTCTGTTCCAGGCCGAGCGCGAGCGTTTGCTCCAAGCTTTTATGCAACAGCTTGAGTTCGATGACGATTTTTTGCGTTTCCCCCTCACCTCCAACCCCTCTCCCACAGGGCGAGAGAGGTAACGGCCAGATCACCAATAAATCCGTCCGCATCCGCCCCAAACCATATTCCCGCTCGATCCGCCCACCGCCGTTGACAATCCGTTGCAGAAACGCTTGCAACAACAATTGCGGGCCGGCTTCCTTGTACTGAAACCGCTCGACCCAGTGCTCGGAATGTTCGCGAAAGAATTGCTGAAAAGCCGCGAGCAGCTTGAGCATATCCAACCGCCCGTCGGGGCACCGGTACCACTGCGCCTGTTGGCTCATCCCCGATTGAATGGTCCAGCCCAGTTCCCGAGGGATCACTTCCTGATAGAGGCGATTCGCCATCTGAATCCGCCCGTTCACGTCCTGCCGAATCAACCCCAAATCTTGCACATAGGCGACATCGTCAGGACGCAAATCGGTCGCCAGATCACTACCCGCCAGCAGCGGTTCGATCACCCGTCTGACCCGTTCCTCTTGCAGTTTGTCGGTCAGTTGGTCCAGATGGGTTTCCCGGCGCTGGATCAAGCTTTCCTTGGCTGCATCCACGAACTCCGCCGTGATAGGCCATTGCCGATCCTGTCCCGCCTTCCTGCGAAAACAGGTTTCATAACCCAAGGCATTCACCAGCCAAGGTTGTCCCCTACTCAGATCCCAGAGCCGCTCCAGCGCTTCCGGCGTAAAGGTTTGGCCGGTTTCATCCGTGTGCTGGCGATACAGCGCCTCCATCTCCACCCGGCTGAAATTGCCCAGCCGCAGCGATTCGGCCTTGATGTTGAAGGCGCTGCCACCGGTGATGATGGCTTTCTCCCGGTCGGAATGAATGCGATAGTCACGCACGTCGCGCACCCCGCACAGAATGACGCTTTGCGGGAAGTGACCCGGCCGCTGGGGATAGCCAGCACGCAGTTGTCGTAACACCGAAATGAGGGTGTCGCCCACCAGCGCGTCAATTTCGTCGATCAACAGCACCAGCGGGCGGCGGTCCCGCGCCGTCCACCGTTTCAATAATTCGCCCAATGCGGCGTAGGGGCCACTCTCCACCAAGACGTTCTGGCGAATCGCGTTGGGAAAATCATCGTTCAGAACGATGCGCGCCCAGGAACCCAGTTCATTGAGAATGGACTGCATCGCGCCCGCCATGTCTTCCCGCGCCGCCTGGGCGATCTCCACGTTGACGTAAACGCAGCGGTAGTGGCCGGAGGTATTGAGATGCTCCATCAACGCCAACAGACAGGAGGTCTTGCCGGTCTGCCGGGGGGCGTGCAGCACGAAATATTTCTGCTGCTGAATCAACCGTAGCACATCGTCGAGATCAAAACGGGTCAACGGCGGCAGGCAATAGTGCAAGTCTGCCTTAACGGGTCCGGCAGTATTGAAATAGCGCATGACGGCTGGCCTTCAAGCTCATGACATAGCCATTAATTGGCCTTTCCCGATCCCGAATCGCGCTGGGCCAGCGCCGCCGCCTTGGCCGGATCAATCCACCAGGCGTTTAACTGCACCCCTTGCAGCGGCGTGATCTCCGGATAACCAAACTTGTCCCAGAACGCTATGCGGGTATAGGGCAGGTGCCAGTGCGGAATGACCAGGAACTGCCATTGCAGCGCCCGGTCCAGCGCCCGCACCCGCGTGACCAGGCTGGCGCGATCCGGCGCGGCGATGACCTGATCGACCAGCTTATCGATGGCCGCGTTTTTCAACCCGGCCAGGTTGCGGCTGCCCGGCAGATCGGCGGCAGCGCCGCTCCAGAAATCGCGCTGCTCATTGCCCGGCGACAGCGACTGGCCCCACACGTTCACCACCATGTCGAAATCGAAATCGCGCCCCCGGTTCTCGTATTGGGCGGAATCCACGCTGCGCACACTCATTTCGATGCCCAGCCGCTCCAGATTGCGGGCGAACGGTAGGCCGATCCGCTCCCAGGTCGGCTCGTCGATCAGCAATTCAAAGCGAAACGGCTCACCGGTTTTCGCATGAACCAGCTTGCGGCCCTGAAAGGTCCAGCCGGCCTCCTGCAACAAGTGCAGCGCCTTTTGCAGATTGGCCCGCAACTGCTCGCCATCGTTCGCCACGGGGGGTTCATACGCTGTGGTGAAAACCGCCGCCGGCAGATCCTTGCGCAGCGGCTCCAGCACCGCCAGTTCCTCTGGCGACGGCAAGCCGCGCGCCGCCAGTTCAGAATTGTCGAAATAGCTGCGGGTCCGCGTGTACTGGTCGTAAAACAGGTTGCGGTTGCTCCACTCAAAGTCAAAGGCATAGGCCAGCGCCTGGCGAACCCTGGAATCCTGGAACAGGGGGCGGCGCAGGTTATACACAAAGCCCTGCATCCCCGCCGGCATCTGCCTGGCGAAGGTCTCTTTTCGCACCTGTCCCTTGTCCAGCGCCGGGAAGTGATAACCGGTGGCCCATTGCTTGGCGCTATTTTCCAACCGCAGGTCATAGGCGCCAGCCTTGAACGCCTCCAGCGCCACGGTCACATCCCGGTAGTAATCATAGCGTAACTGGTTGATATTGTTTTGCCCCCGGTTCACTGGCAAATCCTTGCCCCAGTAGTTCTCATCCCGCTGGTAAACGACAAAGCGGCCCGGTTCGAAGCGCGCGACCCGGTAGGGACCGCTGCCCACCGGAATATCCAGCGTGGTCGCAGCGAAATCACGCCCGGTCCAGTATTTTTTCGACAGCACCGGCATCTGGCCCATGATCAGCGGCAATTCCCGATTCTCGCCGGAGGCGAAGGTAAATTTCACCTGCCGTTCGCCGAGTTTCTCGACCTTGGCGACGCTGGCGTAATATAGCCGGTAGAAGGGCGCTCCCTGGCTTTTCAAGATCTCGAAGGAAAACAGCACGTCATCCGCAGTCATCGGACTGCCGTCGTGAAATTTTGCCTGCGGGCGAATCGTGAACGTCGCGGTACTCCGATCTTCCGGCGTGTCTATGCTCTCGGCAATCAGCCCGTACTCGCTGAACGGTTCATCGGCGCTGCTGGTCATCAGCGTTTCAAACAGCTGGCCAATACCCTCGGCGGCCTGGCCCTTGATATTAAAGGGATTAAACGTATCGAAACTGCCGATGGCGGCAAACCGCGCCTCGCCGCCCTGGGGAGCCTGGGGATTCACATAGTCGAAATGAGTAAAATCGGGGCCGTACTTGGGCTGACCGTGGAGCGCGATGCCGTGAACCGGGGCGCCAAACCCGAGGGTTGCGGCCAGCAGGCTGGCCAGCCCCAGCAGACCCGCAATCAGTCGCCAGGAGAAACGGTATTTTGCGCGGCTCATGCACTATCCTTTACAGTTCGCGGTTGTAATCAACCGATTAACCGATACCAAAACCCTACAGGAGTTCATTATGGGCTTTCTCGCCGGCAAACGCGCCCTGATCGTGGGCGTCGCCAGCAACCGTTCCATTGCCTGGGGCATCGCCCAGGCCATGCGCCGGGAAGGCGCTGAACTGGCGTTCACCTACCAGAACGACAAGCTGCACCCCCGGGTCGAGAAGATGGCCGCCGAACTGGGCAGTTCCATCACCCTGCCTTGCGACGTGGAAAGCGATGCCGACATCAACGCGGTGTTCGAGGGACTGAAGTCCCATTGGGATGGGCTGGACATTGTGGTTCACTCCGTCGCTTACGCACCGCGCGAGGCGCTGGAAGGCGATTTTCTGGACGGGATCAGCCGCGAGAATTTCCGCATCGCCCACGACATCAGTTCCTACAGCTTCGCGGCGCTGGCCAAGGCGGCGCGACCGTTGATGCAGGGCCGGCGCGGGGCGCTGATCACCATGACCTATCTGGGTGGGGTGCGGGCGGTGCCCAACTACAACGTCATGGGCCTGGCCAAGGCCAGTCTGGACGCCAACGTTCGCTACCTGGCGCAGGCGCTGGGGCCGGAGGGGATTCGGGTCAACGCGGTGTCCGCCGGGCCGATCCGCACTCTGGCGGCCTCCGGCATCAAGAACTTCCGCAAGATGCTGGACACGTTTGAACATCTGGCGCCGCTGCGTAAGTGCGTCAGCATCGAAGAAGTGGGGAATACCGCAGCGTTTCTGTGCTCCGACCTGGCCTCGGGCATCACCGGCGAAATCGTCTACGTGGATGGCGGTTTCAACACCGTTGCGCCGGGCGTCATGGAGTAACGCCTTACCTGCAATTCCCCTCTCCAAATGGGAGAGGGGAACCGGCCTTCCCCTCGATCTGCTACAGCCGGTCGCTGTAGGTGACCACCTTGGTCCGGGTCCGCATGCTGTTCAGCAGCTTGTCAAACTGTTCGGAACCGGTCTGTTGCGCCAACTGCTGGAGCAGCGCCTTGCGCTCTTCCTCGGACAGCGCCTCTTTCTGGCCGGGTGCGACCCGGATGACTTCCAGCAGTACCTGGTCGCCGTTGGCCAGCGCCGCTGAACCGAGCGCTGCCTGACCAGGGCCGGGCGCGGGCAGGCGAAAAGCAGCGTCCAGCACGGCGCTATCCACCGCTGTCGAATCGCGCCCGACCAATCCAGCGCCTTTGAACTCGCCGCCGAATTCCGCAGCCAAGACTTGCGGGTGCTCGCCCTGGGCGGCGCGGGCTTTGATCGCTTCGGCATCTTTAGCGATGGCTTCCCGGGCCTTTTGCCTGCGCAGCGCCTGGGTAATGTCTTCGCGGGATTCCTCCAAAGTACGCGGCGTCACGTCCTGATGCTCCTTGACCCGGATCATGACGATGTGGCCCGGTTCCAATTCCAGCGGCGCACTGTTGATGCCGCGTTTGAGTACCTCCTCGCTAAAGGCGCTTTCCACCACCTTGGGGTGAGCCGTGATGCCCTCGCCGTTCTGGCGACTGAACCAAGCGCTGTCCTGAAGGGGCGCGCTCAGCGTCTGGGCCGCCGGTTCGAGGCTGTCCGGGTGTTCGTACCCCAGGTTAATGAGCGTCTGGCTGATCTCGTAGAAGCGGTTCTCGGCCTGCTGCTGGCGAAGCTCCTTGGAGACGGTCTCGCGCACCTCTTCAAACGGCTTGACCTGCGCCGGGCTGATGCCATCCAGCCGAATGAGGTGAAATCCTGACGGCATCCGCACCGGCTCGCTCACCTCGCCCACCTTTGGCAAGGCATACAAGGCATTCTCAAACGCCGGACTGTCGAACATGCCCTTGCCGATCACCCCGAGTTCCCCGCCTTCCACGTTGCCTGCGGGATCCGCCTTGGCCTCCTGCAACGCCTGATCAAAACTCTTGACGCCAGAATGGATGGCGTCAGCGAGCTGCTTCGCCTGGGCCTGCGCCTGATTGACGAGATCCGGACTGGCGTTGGGCGGTAGTCTGATCAGAAGATGCGAAGCCGAACGCTCCTCGGGGCGGCCATATTTGGCGATCTGGTCCTGGTAGGCCGCTTTCAACTCATCCTCACTGACCGTGACGCCTTCCGCAATTTGCGCCAGTTTCAGCTCAACAAACTGAATCCGCACCTGCTCGGGATTGACGAGACGCGCTTTGTTCTTCTCGAAGTAATCTTCAATGGCGGCGTCATCGACGCTGGCCTGGGCCATATACTTCTCCAGGGACAGCACGACATATTGCAACTCCCGCTGCTGCTTTAGCAGGGCGGTCACTTGCTCCAGCTCGGCCGGCGTAATCAGCACCGAAGCTACTACGCCCTCCCGCAGTTGCGCGGCCGCCAGCGACTGCCGCAGGCTCTGTTCAAAAGCCGCCGGGGTATAGCCCTGATTGCGCAACAGTCGTTCATAAAGTTCCTTGTTAAATCCGCCACTCTGCTGAAAGACCGGCAGCCCCACGACGGCATCATGCAGTTGCTGATCGCTCACCCGGAATCCCTGGTCGCGCGCACTCTGATCCAGCACCCGTTCATCAATCATCTGCCGCAACACATCCTGTTTCAGGCGCGGCCCCTCCAATAGCGACGGATCGACGTTGCCGCCCATCAGGGTCTGCAAGCGTTGGCGCTGCTGCTGGTAGGCGCGCTGGAATTCCTGAAGCGAAATCTTGCTGTCGCCGACCACGGCGGCGTCCATCGGTCCGCCGCCCTCGAAGTAGTAGTTAATGCCCCACACCGCGAACGGAATGGTCAGCAGACCAATGATGGTATAGGCAAACCAGCCTTGGGCGTGATCACGGATTTTCTGTAGCAACATGGCAACAACCCGGTTTTAACACAGCGTACTGGAAGGAAAAACGCGGCGAAAGCGCATAAAAAAAGGTGTCTGAACGACACCTTCCAGGTATTTGGCGGAGCGGACGGGGCTCGAACCCGCGACCCCCGGCGTGACAGGCCGGTATTCTAACCATCTGAACTACCGCTCCAAAAATCAGCGGGCTTCAATCCCCGGATGCGATTAGGATAAGTGGCGGAGCGGACGGGGCTCGAACCCGCGACCCCCGGCGTGACAGGCCGGTATTCTAACCATCTGAACTACCGCTCCGGTATCCTGACTGTGGTGGGTGCTGAGGGGTTTGAACCCCCGACCCTCGCCTTGTAAGGGCGATGCTCTCCCAACTGAGCTAAGCACCCTGGGAAAAGAACGATTACTTTATCGCATCCTTAAGCGTTTTACCAGCCTTGAACACCGGGGCCTTGCTGGCCTGGATCTCCATGGCTTCACCGGTCTTGGGATTATGACCGGTCCGGGCGGGGCGCTCGCGGATGGAAAAGGTGCCAAATCCGGTTAGCACCACGGCATCCCCTTTTTCGAGCGCGCTCTGGATAGCGTCCAGTACCGCGTTCACCGCTTTGCCAGCAGCAATTTTCGAGAGATCAGTTGCCTGAGCAACGACATCGACGAGTTCGGTTTTATTCATGAGGCCCTTCCTGTGCGGTGTTGTACGTTATTGAGCGTGGAGGCTTACCTCGCGTGGCGGGCGATAACCCGCGCCCCGGAAGAATGACAGCGCTTTTATCCTTATATCAGGGCGTTTCAAGCAGTGTCAATCAACCGGAGCCGCATCTCTCAGTGCGCGCGCACCCCGTCCAGGGGGACGCCGGTTTTAGTGGCCGATTCCGACGCTGGCGCTGGTTCGCCCAGGGCGACCACCTCCCGAATCTGGGGCATTGGCCGCGTTTGCAACGCGATCTCCAGCACCTGATCAATCCAGCGCACCGGTCGCACTTCCAGTTTAGCCAGAATGTTTTCTGGAATTTCCGCCAAATCCTTACAGTTTTCTTCCGGAATCACGACCGTCGCGATGCTGCCCCGATGGGCGGCCAGCAATTTCTCCTTAAGACCGCCGATCGGTAACACTTCGCCGCGCAAGGTGATCTCGCCGGTCATGGCGACGCTGGCCCGCGCCGGAATCCGGGTCAGGGCCGACACCAGCGCCGTACACATCCCGATGCCCGCACTGGGACCGTCCTTCGGAGTTGCGCCTTCGGGGACGTGAATGTGCAGATCGTATTTCTGATGGAATTCCGGGTCGATGCCCAGCATCTCGGCGCGGCTGCGCACCACGGTCATCGCCGCCTGAATGGATTCCTGCATCACCTCACCCAACTGGCCGGTATGGATCAGCTTGCCCTTGCCGGGCACCAGCGCAGCTTCGATACTGAGCAGTTCACCGCCCACTTCGGTCCAGGCCAGTCCGGTCACCTGGCCGATCTGATCCTGCTCCTCAGCCAAACCGTAGCGGAACCGGCGCACGCCCAGGTATTTTTCCAGCACGTCAGCGGTGACAACCGTCTTTTGATCGGTAGGATGCAGAGTGACTTCCTTGACCACCTTGCGGCAGATTTTGGCGATCTCACGCTCCAGATTGCGCACTCCGGCTTCGCGGGTGTAGAAGCGGATCATGTCGCGGATCGCATCCTCGACAATTTCCATCTCGGCCTTCTTCAAGCCATTGTTGGCAATCTGTTTAGGCACCAGATAACGCAGTGCAATATTCAACTTCTCCTCCTCGGTGTAGCCAGGGAGGCGAATCACTTCCATGCGGTCCAGCAGCGGCGGCGGAATATTGAGCGAGTTGGCGGTCGCCACGAACATCACGTCCGACAGATCGAAATCCACTTCCAGATAATGATCGTTGAAGGTGTTGTTCTGCTCCGGATCCAGCACCTCCAGCAGAGCTGAGGAGGGGTCGCCGCGAAAATCCATCGACATCTTGTCGATTTCGTCGAACAGGAACAGCGGGTTGCGCACCCCGGCCTTGGCCAGGTTCTGGATGATCTTGCCCGGCAGCGAACCGATGTAGGTCCGGCGATGGCCGCGAATTTCCGCCTCATCGCGTACCCCGCCCAGCGACATCCGCACGAACTTGCGGTTGGTGGCGCGGGCGATGGAACGGCCCAGCGAGGTCTTGCCCACGCCCGGCGGCCCAACCAGACACAGAATCGGCCCCTTGAGCTTGCGCGCCCGCTGCTGCACCGCCAAATATTCGAGAATCCGCTCCTTGATCTTCTCCAGCCCGTAGTGATCTTCTTCCAGAATGGCCTCGGCCGCCGTCAGATTCTGATGGATTTTGGTGCGTTTCTTCCAAGGCACGCTGACCAGCCAGTCAATATAGTTGCGCACTACCGTCGCCTCGGCCGACATCGGCGACATCATCTTCAGCTTGTTCAGCTCCGCCTGCGCCTTGGCCCTGGCTTCCTTGGGCATTCCCGCCCTCTCGATGCGCCGGGCCAGATCTTCTACTTCGTTGGGCGCATCCTCCAGATCACCCAGCTCCTTCTGAATCGCCTTCATCTGTTCATTCAGATAGTACTCGCGCTGGCTCTTTTCCATCTGCTGCTTAACGCGACCGCGAATGCGCTTTTCAACCTGAAGAATATCGATTTCACCTTCCACCAAAGCCAGCAGGTGTTCAAGACGCTCGGACAGGTCATCGATCTCCAGAATTTTCTGTTTTTCGTCCAGTTTGAGCGTCATGTGCGCGGCGATGGTGTCGGCCATGCGGTCAGGATCATCAATACCCGCTACTGAACTGAGCACCTCGCCGGGGATTTTCTTATTGAGTTTGACATACTGGTCAAAAGTGCTGAGCAGCGAGCGCATCAACCCCTGCACTTCCTGAGACTCCCGCTCTTCCGACAGCGACTCCAGCGCCGACACCTCGGCGATAAAGCAGGACTGGGTTTCGGTAAACCGGTGGATGCACACGCGCTGACTGCCTTCCACCAGCACTTTGACGGTACCATCCGGCAACCGCAGCAGTTGCAGTACGTTCGACAAGGTGCCGATCGCATACAGATCGCGAGTTCGGGGATCGTCCACTTCCGCGCCACGCTGAGCGACCAGCACGATGCGCTTATGGTTTTTCATTGCCAGATCCAGCGCGTGGATCGACTTCTCCCGACCCACGAACAGCGGAATCACCATGTGCGGATAAACGACGACATCGCGCAGTGGCAAAACCGGCATCAGGGCAGGGCTGAGCAGATTGTCGAACGGGGGTTCGCTAGGCTTCATAGGGCAGGCTCTCGGCGGACAAAGCGCGGGGCTCGCGGCAGGGTGCGAAACTATGGGGAGAAGGGTTCGCGCCGGGCATCCGGTCACCGCACCACCAGCCCACCGATGGTGGGACTGGCTCACTCATGCGCAGCGGCGCGGCGTTCCATATTCTCGTAAATGAAGTACGGCTTGGCTTGGCCGTTCACGACGGAATCATCCACTACCACCTTTCGAACGTTCTGCAAGCTGGGCAGATCGTACATGGTGTCCAGCAGGATATGTTCCAGAATGGTGCGTAGACCACGGGCGCCGGTCTTGCGTTCCATAGCCCGATGTGCGACCGCCCGCAACGCTTCCTCACGAAACTCCAGTTCGCTGCCTTCCATTTCGAACAGCTTCTTAAACTGCTTGGCAATAGCGTTCCGGGGTTCGGTCAGAATCCGCACCAGGGCGCTTTCGTCCAGTTCGGTCAGCGTCGCCACGACCGGCAGGCGACCGACGAATTCTGGAATCAGGCCATACTTGATCAGATCTTCCGGCTCGACCTCCATGAGCACTTCGCCCAGGTTCTTGGCGTTGTCCTTGCTTTTAACATCAGCGGAAAAGCCGATGCCGCCCTTCTCGGAGCGGCTGCGAATGACCTTGTCCAGCCCGGCGAACGCGCCGCCACAGATGAACAGGATATTCGACGTATCCACCTGCAAAAATTCCTGCTGCGGATGCTTGCGCCCGCCCTGCGGCGGCACTGAGGCGAGAGTGCCTTCGATCAGCTTGAGCAGGGCCTGCTGCACGCCCTCGCCCGACACATCGCGGGTGATCGAAGGATTGTCGGATTTGCGCGAAATCTTGTCGATCTCGTCGATATAGACGATACCGGTTTGCGCCTTCTCAACATCGTATTCACACTTCTGCAAGAGCTTCTGGATGATATTTTCCACATCCTCGCCGACGTAGCCTGCCTCGGTCAGGGTCGTAGCATCGGCGATGGTGAAGGGCACATTCAGCAACCGGGCCAGGGTTTCGGCCAGCAGGGTCTTGCCCGACCCGGTAGGGCCGATCAGCAGAATATTGCTCTTGGCGACTTCGATTTCGGTATTCTTGGCGCGGCCGGCGCGTTGCAGTTCCAGCCGCTTGAAGTGGTTGTAGACCGCGACCGACAGCACTTTTTTGGCGCGCTCCTGACCAATCACATATTCATCCAGAACCTGATTGATGTCGTGCGGTTTGGGCAATTTGCTGGCGGCGGCCGGCGCGCTCTCTTCCATCTCCTCGCGGATGATGTCGTTGCACAGTTCAACGCATTCATCGCAAATAAAGACGTTCGGCCCGGCAATCAGCTTGCGCACCTCATGCTGGCTCTTGCCGCAAAAGGAGCAATACAACAGCTTGTCGTCGTCCCGGTCACTTCGGTCTCTGCTCATATGCCATCCTCGTCATCGCGCGGTCGGTGGACTCAACAGCCACCGGTTTACCGGGGATCTCGCATCGCGGTCAAAGCATCATCACTCAGGGGCGCGGCGCGAACCCGGCGGCGGGATATCCACCGGAACCCTAACCAGCAGGGACGCGCTGGTTCAATACGGCGTCAATCAAACCATACTCGACCGCTTCCGCGCCGCCCATGAAGTTATCACGGTCGGTGTCAACGGCGACCTTCTCCACCGGCTGGCCGGTATGCTTGGCCAGAATCCGGTTAAGGCGGTCCCGAACCAGCAGGATTTCCCGGGCATGGATGTCAAAATCGCTGGCCTGACCCTGAAACCCGCCCAGCGGCTGATGGATCATGACCCGCGAATGCGGCAGACAGAACCGCTTGCCCGCCGCGCCGCCGGTCAGCAGCAGCGCGCCCATGCTGGCGGCCTGACCCACACACATGGTGCTGACATCCGGCTTGATGAACTGCATGGTGTCGTAGATGGCCAGACCCGCGCTGACCGAACCACCCGGCGAGTTGATGTAGAGATGAATATCCTTGTCGGGATTCTCAGCTTCCAGAAACAACAACTGCGCCACCACCAGGTTGGCAGCGTAATCTTCGACCGGCCCCACCAGAAACACCACCCGTTCTTTCAGCAGACGGGAATAGATATCGTAGGCCCGCTCGCCGCGCGCGGTCTGCTCGATGACGATGGGCACCAGATTCAGCGCCCGGATGGTGCTGGAAGCAGCGTTCTCGCTCATGTGGGCGACCCCGCCGGGGCAACCGCGGGAGGGGCGTCGGGCTTCATGATTTCAGCGAAGGCGCTGGGCCGGTCGCTGACCTGCGCCCGTTCCAGCACCCAATCGACAACTTGATCCTCCAACACCAAGGCGCGCACGCTATCAAGCGCATTTGGAGTTTGCTGGTACCAGCGCAGCATTTCGTCCGGCTTTTCGTAGGCGGCCGCAACCGCGTTGACCCGCGCCTGCACCCGCTGTTCATCAACCTGAATACCCTGCCCGGACGCCAATTTGGAGATCAGCAGACCCAGCGCCACGCGGCGACGGGCTTCGCCTTCAAACAAACTGGCTTTGAGCTTTTGAATTTGCTGCGAGTCACCGTCCGCGGGAAAGCGCAACTGACCGGCCAATTGCTCAATTTCGGCCCAGATCAACGCGCGCGGCAAGGGAACGGCGTTCACTTCCAGCAAGCCCTGCATCACCTGGCGCTTGATTGCTGCCTGAATACCCTCGCGCAATTCACGTTCCATGTTTTCGCGCAGCAACTGCCGCAAGGCAAATATGCCGCCTTGCTCGATGTCAAAATTCGCGGCGAAGGCGTCATCCAGATCGGGCAGAGCGGCTTCTTCGACCTCATGCAGGTTGATCTGGAAAGACGCGGTCTTGCCCGCGACTTCCGCCGCCGAATAATCCGCTGGAAAGGTGAGATCGAAGCTAAGCTGCGCGCCCGCGTTCTGATCGATCAACCGGGTCTCAAAATCCGGGAGCAGGGCTTTCTTGCCCAGGATGAACTGCTGGTTCTCGGCCTTGCCGCCGGGAAAATCCTGGCCATCTATCGTGCCCACAAAGTCGAAGCGCACTCGGTCGCCGATACGGGCCGGCCGCTCAGCACGGCTCCAGACGGCCCGCTGCCAGCGCAAGGTTTCCAACATCGCGTCCACGTCCTGCTCGGTGACTTCGGCGACGGGCCGCTCAATCTGAAGACTCTCCATGCCGGCCAATTCGAACTCGGGCATGACTTCAAAAGTGGCGCTGTACTCGAAATCCTGCCCTTCTTCCAACGCCTTGGGTTCGATTTTGGGGCCGCCCAGCGGGTTCAGATTTTCCTGAACCAGCGCATCGCGCAGACTGTGCTCCATGAGTTCGCTGACCGCTTCATAGCGCACCTGGTCGCCGTACATCCGTTGGATCAGCTTGAGCGGCACTTTACCGGGCCGGAAGCCTGGCACCTTAACCCGTCGGGACATGGACACCAGCCGGTCCTGGATTTCCTTGGCGACTCGTTCAGCGGGCACCTGCACCGTCAGCCGGCGTTCCAAGTCGTTCAGCGTCTCAACCGAAACCTGCATCGATGCACCTCAAAGCTGTCAATCGTTATACAACGATGTATGTCGATAAATTGGCTGGCAGCGCCGCCAACTTGCCAGAAAGCGTGGAACAGACCCACCCTGGGTTCCCTGTCACGCGGGGGATGGTGCGAAAGGAGGGACTCGAACCCTCACGGGTTACCCCACTGGAACCTAAATCCAGCGCGTCTACCAGTTCCGCCACTCTCGCGATGAACCCCGCGCCGGAGCGCAGCGAACAGAGAAACCATTACGGGTGGAGATAACCACCGCTCGGGATGGAGTATACAAGACCACAGCCCACTCCGGGAGTGCGATTGAACCGCAGTTTTCGGAGCGGTGACAACGGCGAAGGAGGGATAGCTGGAGAAAACCCGGGCGGTAAGGATGGTGGGCCGTGTAGGACTCGAACCTACAACCAATTGATTAAGAGTCAACTGCTCTACCAAATTGAGCTAACGGCCCAAAAACGAGTGCGAATGGAACCAAAAACCGTTCTGAAAAGCAAGCTTTGAGTGGGGTGGACGATGGGACTCGAACCCACGACGACCGGATCCACAATCCGGGGCTCTACCAAACTGAGCTACGTCCACCACTGAAGTTGCCAAACCCGCCAGGAATCTGGCGCGCCCGGCAGGACTCGAACCTGCTACCCTCAGCTTAGAAGGCTGATGCTCTATCCACATGAGCTACGGGCGCGGCGTCATGAGTCATCCCGGAGCATCCGCATCGATCCGCGCCTGGTCGGGGTAGAGGGATTCGAACCCACGACCCCCTGCTCCCAAAGCAGGTGCGCTACCAGACTGCGCTATACCCCGTTTGCAGATCAGCCGATCTCTGCGCTCCGCAATTTCTTGTGGAATTGGAGATTCTATTTTTGAACCCCGCCGCCGTCAAGCCGATTTTTACTCCCGCCGCCAGATCGTACCTTTTGGCGTATCCTCCAGCACGATTCCGGCCTGCTGCAACTGGCCGCGAATCCGGTCTGCTTCCGCCCATTGTTTCGCCTGGCGGGCAACGACGCGCTCCGCGATCAGCGCCTCAACCTGTTCGGCGATCAACGCGGATGCTGTTGCCCCGCCCTGTTCGCCGCCGCGCAGGAAGCCTTCCGGATCGGTCTGCAACAGACCCAGCCATCCCCCCAGTTGTCGCAGTCCAGCGCCCAAGCGCGCCGCCGCCGCTTCATCCTCGACCCGACGACGGTTGATCTCGCGCGTCAGATCAAACAGCACCGCCAATGCTTCGGGCGTGTTGAAATCATCATCCATCGCCTGTTCAAACCGGCCGCGCCAGTGCTCCTCGACCGGCGCCTCTATCGCGGGCAACCCGCGCAGAGCGGTGTACAGCCGGGTCAGCGACGCCTTGGCGTGTTCCAGGTTTTCGTCCGAATAATTCAACGGCCCCCGGTAGTGGCTGCTCAGGATAAACAGCCGCACCACTTCCGGTTGATAGCGTTGCAGCACTTCGCGCACCGTGAAGAAGTTGCCCAGCGACTTGGACATCTTTTCGTCATCGACCTGGACAAAACCGTTGTGCATCCAGACGTTCACATAACGATGCCCGCTGGCCGCTTCCGACTGAGCGATTTCGTTCTCATGATGCGGAAACTTCAGATCCATGCCGCCGCCATGAATGTCGAAATGCGCGCCCAGGCATCGCGTGGACATGGCGGAACATTCGATATGCCAGCCGGGCCGGCCCGCGCCCCAGGGTGAATGCCAACTCGGCTCGCCGGGCTTGGCCGCCTTCCACAGCACAAAATCCAGTGGATCGGTTTTGGCGTCTTCCACCGCTACCCGTTCGCCCGCCCGCAAATCATCCAGTTTCTTGTTGGCCAGTTGCCCATAGCGCTCAAAATGGCTGACCGCGTAATACACATCGCCGCCACCGCCGATGTAGGCGTAACCCTTGTCCAGCAGGGTTTGAATCAGGGCGATGATGTCGGCGATGGCTTCAGTGGCGCGCGGTTCCTGAGTCGGCGGCAGAATCCCCAGCGCGGCTAAATCATCGTGCATGGCGCGGATGAACCGGTCGGTCAGGACATGAAAGTCCTCGCCGTTCTCCTGCGCCCGGCGGATGATCTTGTCATCAATGTCGGTGATGTTGCGAACATAGGTGACGGCGTAGCCTTTGGCCCGCAGCCAGCGCAGCACGATGTCAAAAACCACCATCACCCGCGCATGGCCGACATGGCAGTGGTCGTAAACCGTCATGCCGCATACGTACATCCGCACCTTGCCCGGATCGATGGGCTGAAATGGCTCTTTCCGACGGGTCAGGCTGTTAAAAATCTGGAGCATGGGAAAATCTCTGTTTTGTTGAGGGTCGAAGGGCGATTGCGATGCAACACTTCACAGACCCGCTTCATGCAACTGATCATCGGCTGTAAATCCTTGGGCGCCAGGGTTGATGTTCCATCCTATCCCGGATCATCGGGAAATGAACACCCACCCTAACGTCACCATCAGCATCCCCAGCACCAGCACCCAATCCCGAATGCGGAACCGGTATTCCACCAGCGGGGTGCGAGTGGGTCCGCCGAAGCCCCGTGACTCCAGCGCCTCAGCCAGGTCGTCGGCGAAGCGCATTATGCTGAACAGCAAGGGTCCCAGCAGAGCGAGGCCATTACGCAGCAGGTAAAATCCGTCCAGCCGAATGCCGCGACTCTCTTGCGCCTCGCGCACCTCGCGCGCCAGCACGGCCATCGTCGGCGCAAAGCGCAGGGTTCCCTCCAGCAGAAAGACCGCCTGGGGCGGCAAACCGCTGGACAACAGCGATTCGCCCAGTTCCTCCGGCGGGGTAAGGGCAAAAAACAGGGTGCTGGCGGTCACCAGCGCCAGCAACCGCAGCACCGCCCCGGCGGCAGCTTCGGGACCGCTCCCAAAACCGACGACTGCTGCGAACAGCAACAGAGTGGGCCACAGCAGACGCATGACCCCCAACCACTGGCTCCAGTGCCGACCGAATGCGATGCCCAGCAGTGGCGCGGCAGTCAGCGGCAACAGTTCCAGCGGTCGGGTCGTCAGCAGAATCACCCCGCAACCCAGCAAATAGACCACCAGTTTGGTGCGGGGATCGTAACGACGTTCACTCTCCTCTCCCTCTGTGGGAGAGGGATCGGGGGTGAGGGGGTTTAATTCCCCGTCCATCAGGGAGTCACCGCCAGCGGATGCCGTTGGCTGCAACTCCACGCCTCGTGCTGTGCTTGCACCGTGGACAGATCGGCGGTGGTAATTCGACCTTCAGCCAGCACCGCCCAACGCGGGCAGAGCGGCCAGGCCCAGCGGGGATCGTGAGTCGCCACCGTGATCGCCAATCCCTCGGTGGCGCACTCAGCCAGCAGGGTGCGCAAAGTGGCGCGGGCAATGGCGTCCTGGCCGGCGGTCGGCTCGTCCAGCAGTAGCGCCCGGGGGCGGGAAGCCAGCACCGCCGCCAATGCCACCCGGCGCTGCTCGCCCGCGCTGAGCATCTGCGGCGGACGGTCAAGCAGCGGTTCCAATCCGAAGCGTTCGCTCAATTGCTCGCACCAGGCCGGATCGTGGCGGCGCAGGGCGCGCGGTCCGGCGGCCAGTTCAGCGCGCACTGTCGGCGCGAACAGCATGTGCGCCGGCTGCTGCATCACCAGACCGACGTCGCCGGCCACTTCCGCCACGGGCCGTTTCCCGACCGGTCGCCCTAGCACCCGCACCGCGCCGCGCGGACTGCGCAACAGACCGTTGCCGTGCCGCAGCAACGTACTCTTGCCCGCGCCGTTCGCCCCCAGCAAGGCCGCGATTTCGCCCGCCGCACTGACCAGATCGGCTCCACGCAACACCGGACGACCGTCACGTTCGCACCAAATCCCGTCCCATTCGACAACCGGTTCCAACCCGGTTGTAGCAGGCCGCGATGCTTCCGGCCAGGGACCGGGCGGTTCCAATCCCCAGGCGGCCACGTTACCGGCCAGCACCGTGGCGGGAGAACCGTCGGCCATCAGGCGACCCTGATGCAAGACCAGCATCCGACTAGCGAGAGCCGCTACCTCGCCCAGCCGGTGTTCGGCGACGATCAGGGTGATGCCGGCGGCGTGCAGGCCACGCAATCGTTCGCGCAACTGCCCGGCCCCGGCCACATCCAGAAAGGCGAACGGTTCATCCAGCACCAGCAGTTTCGGCTCCATGGCCAGCACTCCAGCCAATGCGACCCGCTGCTGTTCGCCGCAGGACAGCGTGTGCGGCGAGCGGTCAAGCAAATGGGCGATGTCCATCCATCCGGTCACCGCACGCACCCGCCGGGCAATGGCGGCGCGGTCCAAACCCTGGCAGGCGGGGCCAAAAGCGAGATCACGGGCCACGGTCGTCGCCAGGCACTGGGCGTCGGGACGCTGCAACAACAGGCCTACCTCGCGGCTCAACTGATGCGGTGGCGTCCATCGCGGGTCGGCGCCAGCGACGGTCAGATCGCCACGCACCTCACCGCCATGCAAATGGGGGATCAGACCATTCAGCAAGCGGCAGAGGGTGGATTTACCGGAACCGCTGGCCCCGGCTAGCAGCACGAACTCGCCGGGGTTGACCGTAAAATCCAGGTCTTGCAGAACCAGTTGAGCGGAAACGGGATAGCGGTAGCTCACGCCCCGACAAGCGATCAAGGCTCCAGTCATCGCCGCTCAGCGCAGGTAACCGAGTCGCCGCAACACCGTCAGGCCCGCGACCCCCAGCGCTGCGCCCACTGCCGAGGACAGCAGAAACGGCGCAATCAACACGGCCAGGGCAACATCCTTGCCCATCAGGTAGGGCGCGACCAGCAACGCACCCGCAATAGCCCCGATCAACCCGGTGCCGATCACCTCACCCAAGGCCGTGAGATAAATGTTGCGGGAGTAGCGGAACGCCAATCCAGCCAGCACGACCCCGAACACACTGCCCGGAAAGGCCAGCGGCGTACCCAGCCCCAGCATGTTGCGGACCAGTGAAGTGACCATCGCTACCGCCAGTCCCCACCACGGTCCGACCAGCGCCCCGGAGATGACGTTGATGCAGTGCTGGGTCGGCGATATCTTGGCGATGCCCGTGGGAATGCTGAGCGGCGACAACGCGACCGCCAGCGCGGCCAGCGCCACGCTGTAGGCAACCAGGCGGGTCAGCGCAGTCGCGCCCTGCGGTGGGCGAGAGGAATCGTCAAGGGACATATCGTGTGGTTCCGTCAATGTGATGAAGCTAACAAATTGATCTGCAAAGGTTCTACCCGGACTGGCAGACTGAATCCCGTTCCACGGGATCCCTTCCGCAGAAAGAGTCGAACAACTGGCATTTACAGGAGAGGATTTTGTATGTCTGCCGTCCGGTGCAAGGGAAAGCGCTGAACAAACCGAATTGACCACCCTCCAATCCGTTCGTGACGCACTTAACGGAAAAACAACCTCATGCCAACCAAGACCCCCAAGACGACCTACCTGCGCGACTATACCCCACCGGCCTATCACATTCCGACCGTCGATCTGCACTTCTCTCTGGGCGAGGACTGCACACGGGTGCGTTCCCGGTTACGCATCGTCCGCACCGAGGGCACGCCCGCCGGGACGCCGCTGGCGCTGGACGGTCAGCATCTGGAACTGATCACCCTGGAACTGAATGGCGCACCGCTCGGCGCTGACCGTTATCAAGTGGACGCCGATCATTTGACTCTGCTCGATCCGCCAGAGGTCTTCGATCTGACGATCACCACCCGCATCCGCCCACAGGACAACACCGCGCTGGAGGGACTTTACCAGTCCAGCGGCAACTTCTGCACCCAGTGCGAAGCCGAAGGGTTTCGCCGCATCACCTATTTCCTCGACCGGCCCGATGTGATGGCGGAGTTCACTACCACGTTGGTCGCGGACCAAACCCGCTATCCGGTGTTGCTGGCCAACGGCAATCCGGTCGCCAGCGGCGTACTCAGCGATGGCCGCCACTGGGCGACCTGGCATGATCCGTTTCCCAAGCCCTGCTATCTGTTCGCGCTGGTCGCCGGACATCTGAAATGGATCGAGGATACCTTCACGACCCGCTCCGGGCGCGTGGTGACGCTGCGTATCTACGTTGAGCCGGACAATATCGACCAATGCGACCATGCCATGCACTCGCTCAAGCAGGCGATGGCCTGGGATGAAGAGCGGTTTGGGCTGGAGTACGACCTCGACCGGTACATGATCGTGGCGGTCGGCGATTTCAACATGGGCGCCATGGAGAACAAGGGTCTCAACATCTTCAACACCAAATACGTGCTTGCCAAACCGGAAACCGCCACTGACGCCGATTATCAGGGCATCCTCGGCGTGATCGGCCACGAGTATTTTCACAACTGGACCGGGAATCGCGTCACCTGCCGCGACTGGTTCCAGCTCAGCCTCAAGGAAGGACTGACCGTGTTCCGCGATCAGGAATTCTCCAGCGACCTCGGTTCCCGTGGAGTGAAGCGCATCGAGGATGTGCGTATTTTGCGCAGCAGTCAGTTCCCCCAGGACGCCGGGCCGATGGCGCATCCAGTTCGACCCGATTCCTACATTGAAATCAACAACTTTTACACGGTCACTGTCTACAACAAGGGCGCGGAGGTGATCCGGATGATGCAGACCCTGCTGGGACGGGACGGCTTCCGGCGCGGCATGGATCTCTACTTCCAGCGTCATGACGGTCAGGCGGTGACCTGCGACAACTTTGTGGCGGCGATGGCCGACGCCAACGGCGCGGATTTCCGCCAGTTCCAGCGCTGGTATCACCAGGCCGGCACCCCGGAATTGACGGTCAGCGACGTTTACGACGCCGCCAACCGCACCTATGCTCTGACCGTGCGCCAGTTTTGCCCGCCGACGCCCGGCCAGCCGCACAAAGAACCGTTCCACATCCCGCTGGCGCTGGGGCTGCTCGATGCCGAAGGTCGCGATCTGCCGCTGCAACTGGAAGGGGAACGCGCCTCCCAGGGAACGACACGGGTACTGGAACTGCGCGAACGGGAACACACCTTTATCTTTACGAACATTCCAGCACGGCCCGTTCCTTCCCTGCTGCGGGGCTTTTCCGCGCCCGTCAAGGTCAACAGTTCCGAAAGCGATGACGATTTGCGGTTCCGGCTGGCCCACGACCGCGATGATTTCAACCGCTGGGATGCCAGCCAAACCTTGGCGATCCGTACCATTCTCACCCTGGTCGAGGCGCGGCAACAGGGACGGGACTGGACGCTGCCGGACTCGTTCAGCACCGCGTTCGGCCAGGCGCTGGCTTCCAGGGCCGATTCGGCCCTGCTGGCGCAAGTGCTGACCCTGCCCAGCGAAACCTACCTCGCCGAACAGATGACAGTGGTAGACGTAGACGGCATCCACGCCGCGCGGCGCTGGGTCCAGCGCACCCTGGCGGAACGGCTGCGTGAGTCCTTGCAGACCACCTGCGAAGCTTTGCAGGATCGCGAGCACGCCGGCTACCGAATGGATGGCATCGCCATGGGGCAGCGAGCGATTAAGAACGTTTGCCTGGATTACCTGATGCAGCTCGATGACCCGAACTGGCGGGCGCGGTGCCTGGCGCAGTTCCACACCGCCGACAACATGACCGACCAGCTCGGCGCGCTGGCGGCGCTGGCGAATGATGACAGCCCGGCGCGGGATGAGGCGCTGGCGGCGTTTTACGCCCGCTGGCGACATGAGGCGCTGGTGGTGGACAAATGGCTGAGCGTGCAGGCTGCCTCCCGGCGACCCAACACGCTGGAGGTGGTCGAGCGCCTGATGACGCACGAAGCGTTCAACCTCCGCAACCCCAACAAGGTCCGGGCGCTGATTGGAGTGTTTGCCCAAGCCAACCCCGTGCATTTTCACGCCGCCGATTATCGTGGCTATACTTTCCTTGCTGACCGGATTCTGGAGTTGAACTCGTTCAACCCCCAGATCGCCGCGCGGCTGATAGCCGCATTCACGCGCTGGCGTCAGTACGACCCTGCCCGCCAGCAGGCGATGCGCAACCAGCTTGAACGGATTCTGGCGGCGCCGGACCTTTCGCCGGACGTCTACGAGATCGCCACCAAGAGCTTGGGCGGCGCATCGTGAACTGCCCGATTGTTGCATTGCAAAATTTTGGTTGACTCCTGAATTTGTGCGATGCAAAATAAGCGAACTTGATGTTGCGTTGCACCATAATCTTTTAACCCGATGAGTACAGGAGAAGAAGCAATGGCTAACAATCCCTTCAACCCGTTCGCTAACATGGACCTGGGCAAATTCGACATGAGCAAGTTCGACATGACGAAGATGCTGGGTGATGTCAAGATTCCCGGTTTCGACATGCAGGCCGCCATGGACGCCCAGCGCAAGAATATCGAAGCGCTGACCGCCGCCAATCAGACTGCGGTGCAGGGCATGCAAGCGGTGGCGCAGCGGCAGGCCGAGATTCTGAGCCAGGCGATGAGCGAAGTGTCGTCCATCGCCCAGCAACTGGCCGGCAGCGCGAGCAACCCGCAGGAAATGACCACCAAGCAGGCCGAGCTGGTCCGCAAGGGATTCGAACAGGCGCTGGCGAATGCCCGCGAACTGGCCGAAATGGTCAGCAAGTCCAACACCGAGGCGTTCGCGATCATCAACAAGCGCGTCACCGAGAGCCTGCAGGAACTGAAGGGCCTCGTCGTCAAGTAAGGCGCGATGCTTCGCATCCCGGATTAAACGGACAGGCCACGCGGAATTTCCGTAGTGGCCTGTCCGTTTATTACTTTGGGGACCGCGCCCCTGACGCCAGGGGTGCAACATAAGCTAAAATTAGAATGGTCCAGCGAACCACCATAACGATGAGGAAAGATGTATGGCTGAGCAAAAAAAACCCGAAATCAAACTGCCGGAAGTGAAGATGCCCGATCCGGCGCAAATGGCCCAGCTTTTCAGCCACATCGCTGAAAAGAGCCAGATCATCGTCAAGGAATTTCTGAACCGTCAGAAGAACGATGGCGCTTTTGACCTTCAGGACCAGATGAGCCTGGGCAAGTCCTTCATGGACATGACCCAGAAAATCCTGGCGGACCCGGCCAAGCTGGCGCAGGCGCAGATGGCGCTGTGGCAGAACCACCTGGAACTGTGGCAGAAAACCCTGCCGGCGGTGTTTGGCCAGCCGACGGAAACGGTGGTGCGCGAGCAGAAAGGCGACAAGCGCTTCAAGCATGACGACTGGCAGGACAACGTCCTGTTCTCCTACATCAAACAATCCTACCTGCTGACCGCCGGCTGGATTCAGGACATGGTCGCCAGCGTTGAGGGTTACGACGACAAGACCAAGAAAAAGCTGCAATTTTATACCCGTCAGTTTGTGGACGCGCTGGCGCCGAGCAACTTCGCGATGACCAATCCCGAAGTGGTGCGCACGACCATCGAATCCGGCGGCGAGAACCTGATCAACGGCTTGAAGAACATGCTCGACGACCTCGAGCGCGGCAAAGGCAAGCTCAACATCCGGATGACCGATCTGAACGCCTTCGAACTGGGCAAGAACGTCGCCACCACGCCCGGCAAGGTCATCTATCAGAACCAGATGATGCAGCTCCTCCAGTACGATCCGAGCACCCCGGAGGTGTTCAAGAAGCCGCTGCTGATTTTCCCGCCGTGGATCAACAAGTTTTATATCATGGACCTGCGGCCCAAGAACTCGCTGATCAAGTGGTGCGTGGACCAGGGTTTCACCGTGTTCCTGATGTCCTGGGTCAACCCGGATGAGAAGATGGCCGAAAAGGCCTTCGACGACTATCTGAAAGACGGCCCGCTGGCGGCGCTGGACGCGATTGAGCAGGCGACCGGCGAACGCGAAGTCAATGCGCTGGGCTACTGCCTGGGCGGCACGCTGCTGGGCATCACCAACGCCTATCTGGCGGCGCAGGGCACGCCACGGATCAGCTCCGGAACCCATCTGACCACCATGCTGGATTTCTCCCAGCCGGGCGAGCTGGAAGTGTTCATCGAAGAAGAGCAGATCGCTTCGCTGGAGAAGCGCATGGCGGCCAAGGGCTATCTCGACGGCAGCGAGATGGCGACCACCTTCAGCATGTTGCGGGCGAATGACCTGATGTGGTCTTTCTTCATCAACAACTACCTGCTGGGCAAGGATCCCTTCCCCTTCGATCTGCTGTACTGGAACTCCGACTCCACCCGGATGCCGGCGAAGATGCACAGTTTCTACCTGCGCAACTTCTACCAGCACAACCGGCTCAAGGAGGCAGGCGGCATCTCCCTGCTGGGTACGCCCATCGACCTGACCCAGGTCAAGGTGCCGTGCTACTTCCTGTCGGCGATTGAAGACCATATCGCGCCGTGGAAGTCCAACTATGCCGGCAGCCTGCTGTTCAGCGGCCCGGTGCGGTTCGTGCTGAGCGGCTCCGGCCACATCGCTGGCCCCATCAACCCGCCATCCGCCAACAAGTATTTCTACTGGACCAATCCCAAGCATGTGACTGATCCGGAGGAGTGGCTCAAGGACGCCAAGCAGACCGACGGTTCCTGGTGGCCGGACTGGTACAAGTGGCTGAGCAAGAACGCGGGCGAAAAGATTCCAGCCCGGGTGCCGGGCGCCGGCAAACTGCCCGTGATTGAGGATGCGCCGGGTGCCTACGTGAAGGCGCGGCTCGTGAAATAATCGTATTTTCCGGCCCGGTCGCTCAGCGACCGCGAACGGTCACCGTGCGAACGGTGGCCGTTTTTTCCTTTTTCTGTTAAATCAAAAAAATAAAGTTGAGGGCGAATCGAAATGAGTAAATTCGTCGAGTGGTCCAATGAACTGAGCGTCGGCATCGAGGAGATCGATACCCAGCATCAGGTTCTCGTAGATTTGCTAAACCAGATTCATGAAGCCATCCAACAGCGTCACGGCGCGGAAGTCACCCAGGACATTGTGCTTAAACTGGATGAATACACCCGGGTTCATTTCGCCGTCGAAGAAAGCCTGATGCGCATCCTGCATTATCCGGACTATGAGCGGCACAAGCAGGAACACGACAAGCTGATCGACCAATTGACCGAACTCAAGGGTCGGCTGATGGCGGGCAAGGCTTCAGTCAGCTTCGAACTGGCCCATTTCCTCAAGGTCTGGCTGACCAAACACATTATGGAATCCGACAAGCGCTATACCCCATACTTCCTGTCGCAGGGCATCCGGCCTGAGTTGTCGCAAGGCTCCTGGGCCAAGCGGTTCTGGCGCTCGCTCAAGGGTAGTTGAACGTCCAGGCGCAACGCCAGCAGACATGAAAAAACCGGCTGCGCTTTACCGCAGCCGGCTTTGGTAAAACGGGGCGGCGCAACCGCCCCTCGTCTTTTCGCTCACTCGAACTCGAGGATGGCCTGATCCACCGCCAGGCTATCGCCGGGCGCCGCCAGCACCTTGGCGACCGTGGCGTCCTGATCGGCGCGCAGCACGTTCTCCATCTTCATCGCCTCGATCACCGCCAGTTCCTCGCCGGCCTTGACTTCCTGGCCAACCTGCACCGCGACCTTGGTCAGCAAGCCCGGCATGGGCGACAGCAGGTACTTGGACAGATCCGGCGGCGCCTTTACCGGCATCAGGATCTGCAAGTCGGCCACGCGCGGCGACAACACCATCACATCCGCCTGCGAACCCCAGTGGAACAACCGATAGATCATGTCGCGGCGTTCAATCTGGATGCAGATGTCGGTGCCGTTCAGGGTGCCCTTGAACAACGGGTAGCCGAACTGCCAGGCGCTACGCACCTGATAGGTTTCGCCCATGTACGCCACGTCGTAGCCCTCCTCGGCAGGATCGACATGCACCGGGTAGTGCTGACCGCCCATCAGCACCACCCAGTCATTGCCCACCTTGCGCTCGTGACCCAGTAACTGGCCGCTGGTCTGAGCGGCGCGATCCATGTAGCGCCGATGGACGAAGGCGGCTACCGAGATCAACAGCGCCGGGTCGTCATGCGGCACGTCAGTGGCGTGGAAGCCGTGCGGATATTCTTCGGCGATCATGTTGGTGCTGATCCGCCCGGTCATGAACCGGGTATGCACCATCAGCGCCGCCAGGAAGCTGATGTTATGCTGGACGCCGCGAATAAAGAACTCGTTGAGCGCATCGCGCATGTGAGCGATGGCGCGATCACGGGTCGAGCCGTAGGTGATCAGCTTGGCGATCATCGGGTCGTAGTACATCGACACTTCGCCGCCTTCATAAACGCCGGTGTCCACCCGCACGACGTCGCTTTCCTGGGGCGGCATGTACTTGACCAGCCGGCCAATCGAAGGCAGGAAGTTGCGGAACGGATCCTCGGCGTAGACCCGCGCTTCAATCGCCCAGCCCTTGAGCTTGACATCCTCCTGGGTGAAGCTCAGCGGTTCGCCGGCGGCGACCCGAATCATCTGCTCCACCAGGTCCAGTCCGGTGATGTACTCCGTAACCGGATGCTCGACCTGCAAGCGGGTGTTCATCTCCAGAAAGTAGAAGTTGCGCTTGGCGTCGACGATGAACTCGACCGTGCCGGCTGACTGGTAATCCACCGCCCGGGCCAGCGCCACCGCCTGTTCACCCATCGCCCGCCGGGTGATTTCGTCCAGGAACGGAGACGGGGCTTCCTCGATCACTTTCTGGTGACGGCGTTGCAGCGAGCACTCGCGCTCGCCCAGATAGACGATGTTGCCGAAGCTGTCGCCGAGCACCTGGATTTCGATGTGGCGCGGTTCCTCGATGTACTTCTCGATGAACACACGCTCGTCGCCAAAGGAGGAGCGGGCTTCGTTGGTAGAGCGTTCGAAACCGTCGCGACATTCGTTGTCGTTCCAGGCCACGCGCATCCCCTTGCCGCCGCCGCCGGCGCTGGCCTTGATCATCACCGGATAGCCGATGCCCAGGGCGATTTCCACGGCTTCCTTGGCATCCTTGATGACTTCGGTGTAGCCGGGCACGGTGCTGACCCCTGCCACTTTAGCCAGTTTTTTGGAGGTGATCTTGTCGCCCATGGCGTCGATGGCTTTCACCTTCGGGCCGATGAACGCGATCCCTTCCTTGTCCAGCATCTGGCAGAACGCCGCGCGTTCGGACAGGAAGCCGTAGCCCGGATGCACCGCCTCGGCGCCGGTGTCCTTGCAGGCCTGGACGATGCGCTCCATCACCAGATAGCTCTGGGCGGTCGGCGGTGGACCGATCAGCACCGCTTCGTCAGCCATTTCCACATGCAGCGCGTCCTTGTCGGCCTCGGAATAGACAGCAACGGTCTTGATACCCATCTTGCGGGCGGTTTTAATCACGCGGCAGGCGATTTCGCCACGGTTAGCGATCAGAATTTTTTTGAACATGCGTCCTACCCCTTACAGCGGAATGTTGCCGTGCTTGCGCCACGGATTTTCAAGTTCCTTGTCCCGCAGCATCGCCAGAGAACGGCAGATGCGCTGGCGGGTGCCGTGGGGCATGATCACGTCGTCGATGAACCCGCGATGGCCGGCGATAAACGGATTGGCGAACTTCTTGCGATATTCCTCAGTGCGATCCGCAATCTTGGCCGGGTCGCCGATGTCTTGGCGGAAGATGATTTCCACCGCGCCCTTCGGCCCCATGACCGCGATTTCGGCGGTCGGCCAGGCAAAGTTGACGTCGCCGCGCAGGTGCTTGGAGCTCATCACGTCATAGGCGCCGCCATAGGCTTTGCGGGTGATCACCGTGACCTTGGGCACGGTGCATTCAGCGTAGGCGTAAAGCAGCTTGGCGCCATGCTTGATAATGCCGGCGTATTCCTGGGCGGTGCCGGGCATGAACCCGGGCACGTCCACAAAGGTGATGATCGGAATGTTGAAGGCGTCGCAGAAGCGCACGAAACGGGCGGCCTTGATTGAGGACTTGATGTCCAGGCAGCCGGCCAGCACCATCGGCTGATTGGCGACGATGCCCACCGGCCAGCCGTCCATCCGGGCGAAACCGGTGATGATATTCTTGGCGTTTTCCGGCTGCACCTCAAAGAAATCGACGTCGTCCACGACCTTGAGGATCAGCTCCTTCATGTCGTAGGGCTTGTTGGGATTGTCGGGAATCAGCGTGTCCAGCGAGAAATCCTGCCGGTCGGCCGGATCGGGGGTGGGCCGAAACGGCGCCTTATCCCGGTTGTTGGCCGGCAGGAAGTTGATGAACCGCCGCAGCATCAGCAGCGCCTCGATGTCGTTTTCGAAGGCGCGGTCGCACACGCCCGACTTGGTCGAGTGGGTGATGGCTCCGCCCAGTTCCTCGGCGGTGACTTCCTCATGGGTGACGGTCTTCACCACTTCCGGGCCGGTCACGAACATATACGACGTGTCCTTGACCATGAAGATAAAGTCGGTCATCGCCGGGGAATACACCGCACCACCGGCGCACGGTCCCATAATCACGGAAATCTGCGGGATGACGCCCGAGGCCATCACGTTGCGCTGAAACACGTTGGCATAGCCGGCCAGCGACGCGACGCCTTCCTGGATGCGGGCGCCACCGGAGTCGTTCAGGCCGATCACTGGCGCACCGACCTTGATGGCGTGATCCATGATCTTGCACATCTTCTCGGCGTGGGCTTCGGAGAGCGAGCCGCCGAACACGGTGAAATCCTGGCTGAACACGAACACCAGCCGGCCATTGACGGTGCCGTAGCCGGTCACCACCCCATCGCCCGGCGTGCTGGTATCGGCCATGCCGAAGTCGGTGCAGCGATGCTCAACGAACATATCCCATTCTTCGAAACTGCCCGGATCCAGCAGCACTTCGATGCGCTCGCGGGCGCTGAGCTTGCCCCGCTTGTGCTGGGCGTCGATGCGGCGCTGTCCGCCGCCAAGGCGGGCGGCGGCGCGTTTTTGTTCTAGTTGCTGAATGATGTCATGCATAAACGCTCTACTCCTCGTGAATATCGGGCGCCGCCCGTGAACCGGCGGCGGTGGGAGCTTGCAAGTCCGCCCGGATTGGAGGCGGGCTGGGTGAAAACCAGACAGTGATTGGGAGGGAGAGAAATCAAGGGATTATTTTGTTTGGGTTTTTTTGAAAAAGAGTCGCCAGGCAGGCTTACAAACCGCTGACCTCAGCTTCGGCAATTATAATAAGGTTTTTAGTCCGTTCGCGCTATGCGCCCCGCTATTTTCGTCGCCCGTTCACCGCCTGGCAGTTATCGCGGAGGAAACCCGTCGAGAGACGCGATTCTACACCCACTCATGAACGGGTTTGCCGCTCTGCTGCTGCTCCAGATAGGCCAGGGTCAGCGCAGTCAGGCTGGGACCGTTCCGTTCCAGAAAGCGCTGCTGCCAGTCAGCACCGGTGCGCGCGCTGGCGATCCGCGCGGCCATGAGGTCGAGATAACCGGCGATATCCGCAGCGTCTATCTCCAGCGCTAACAGTCCACGCCGGGCCAGTGGCAACAACACGTCCAGCATCAAGGGCCGCAAGGGCGCCCGCCGTCCGTTCAGCCACATTACCTCCGCCCGCAAACCATCCCGCGCCGCCGCATAGAAATTAGCCCGGCAGTGGGCAAACTCCAGCGTAGCGCTGACTGGCGGCGTCTGGCGCGCCAGTTCGTAAAGCAGCCCGTAGTACAGCGCCGCGTTGGCGATCATGTCGGGAATGCTGGGGCCTGCGGGCATCACCCGATGCTCGATGCGCAAATGCGGCGCGCCGTCCGGATCAAAACCCAGCAAGGGCCGGTTCCAGCGCCAGATGGTGCCGTTGTGCAAGCGCAGATGCGGACAGCGTTCGACCGGTTCCGCGCTCAAATCCACGGGCAGCAGCGGCGGATAATAGGTCTGGTTTTCGATGAACAACTCCAGCAACGAATCTCGAAGGTAGCCGCTACCGAAGGTGACGCGACGATAGGCTGGATTGTTGGCGCGCGCCCCGCCCGCCAGCGCTACCCCCTGCTCGAACAATGGAATGCGGGTTTCCTGCCACAGCCGATGGCCGAACAACAGCAGCGAATTGGCGGCGACCGCCACCATTGGGGCCGACACCGCCAACGCGGCGTTGAAGAACGCGGCTGCATCGCGGGCCGCGACCTGCCAATGGGTCTGGAACGAGGTGGTAGCCGCTTCCAGCATCACGTCAGCATGCGTCAGGCGCAAGGTTTCGATGCCGTGAATCGCCAGTTCCATCGGTCGCCCGCGCCGCCGCCGCAAGATTTGGTCGTTGATGGCTCGGTAGCGCTGCTGATCCGACATCCGCTCGATGGTCAAATCGGCATCGCGCAGCGTCGGCAGAATGCCGATCAGCGCCACCGTCGCATCCAGGTCGGCGGCGACCCGCTGACACCGCCGCCACAGGGTTTCCAGATGGGCATGCATCCGGCGCAGAGCATCGCCGTGCAGCGGCAGGGGTGGGGTATTGAGTTCGATGTTGAATACACTGAGTTCCGGCACGACCAGCGGATCGGCCAGCCGTTCCAGAAAAACCCGGTTGAGCGGCGTAGGCCGACCCTGGCGATCCACCAGCCACGCCTCGATCTCGAAACCGGCGATGCCGCCCGTCGCAGCGAACTGCGCGGACTGGAACCGTTCAGCCAGCAGCGTGGTTTCCTGACGCAACCGCGCCCGGAACCGGCGAAAATCCTGATGGGTAAAGTGGGACTGGCGAATCTCCTGGCCCATGCGCGGCGTCTCCGGATGGCGGGAACCTTCACAAACTATAGTCGGCCGCGCTGATCGCCAAAGGCAAACCCGCGCAACGGGATGTCCAGACTCCGGGTGAGCGCCAGCGCCTGGAACCGGTCGCCCATTTCGCTGGGCAGGGTCAGCCGTTTGACCTGACCCACCTGTTCCAGATAACGCACCGTTTCGGCAACGTCCACTTCAGCCAGCAACTCCATCAGCCCGCAACCGAACAGGAAATGGTTCTGGCTGGCGTAACCGGCGACTTCCAGTCCAGCGGCGAGAGCCGCATCGGCAACGGCGGTGAAATCCACACTGGCGGTAATATCCTGCAAACCCGGCAGAATGAGCGGATGGTCGTGGACCCGGTGGCGATAGTGGCACAGCAAGGTTCCCATCACCCGTTCGGGATGGTAATACGCGCGGCGGGGATAGCCATAGTCCACGAACAGCAGCGCGCCCGCCGCCAGGGGTTCGGCGATGGCCCGCAGCCAGTCGGCCAGATGGGGAACGTATTCGGAACAGTAGCCTTCCGGCAAGCGCCAGCCCGCGTCCGCTTCGATTTGGGCGACGGCGGCAGTCACCGCCGGATCTTCCGCACCCTCGACCCAGGCCAGATCCTCCTCGATCCCGGTCACCATCAGCCGGCGTGGACCCTGGGCCGTCATGCGAAAACGCTCGACCGGCAACGCATCCAGCACCTCATTACCGAGCACGACGCCGCGCCAACCCGGTTCCGGCAGGTGATCCAGCCAAGCAAGCCGCTCCAGCAACCCAGGCGCCCGGTCGGTCAGCGTTTGACGCTGGCGTTCGCGCAGTTCGCCGCTCAGTTCCAGGATGGCGTAGCGATCCGGCAGCGTGTTCAGAGCGCGCAGTTCCCGCAGCAGATCAACGGCCATGACCCCGCTGCCCGCCCCCAGTTCCAGAATCTCACCGCCACCCAGCGCCCGCAAAATCTCCTGGCACTGGCGAGCCAGACAGCGCGCGAACAGCGGCGACAGCTCCGGCGCAGTCACGAAATCGCCGCCGGGGCCGAACTTGCGAGCGCCCGCGCGATAATAGCCCAGGCCGGGCGCGTACAACGCCAGTTCCATGAATCGGGCAAAAGAGATCGCCCCACCCTCGTTAGCCATTGCAGCACGGATCTGTTCGAGCAAGCGGGCGCTATGGGCAGCGGCGACGGGATCGGGGGCGGGCAGCGTATTGAGTGGCGTAATCGGCATGATCAAGGGTCGGGCGGGCGGATGGACAGGGAAAGAGGGATTCAGGGCTTTTACCACAAACGCTGCGACGGGCGCGGCGGTCCTGTCGTATCTTCCAAGTGAATTAATTCGATCCTGGTGACGCTCACGGATATAAACCACGAAGGTAACCCGTTAGAATCGCCGGCGAGTTCCCTTCTCCGTTTCCATCGTCCGCCACGCTGCGTCGCTCTATCCAATGAAAACACTGATGAGTTTTGTTCTGTTGACCGTACTGATGGTGCTCGTTGCGCCACTTCACGCGCAAACCAGCCCCGTCGCATCGCCGTCGGCGGCGACCTACATCAGCGATGTGGTGGATATTCCGTTGCGCGCCGGCGCATCCAATCGCTACAAGGTGATCGGCGCGGCGCGCAGCGGCTCGCCGGTCACCGTGCTGAAAGTGGACGCCGCCAAGGGTTATACCCAGATTCGCACGGCTACTGGAAACCGGGGCTGGCTGCCCAGCGATCAGCTCACCCACACGTCCAGCAGTCAGGAACAACTGGCCGTGACCCGCCAGGAACTGGAGTTGTTGAAAACGCGGCATTTCGAACTCCAGCAGCACATAGACAGCGTGGTCAGCCGGCCTGACGCGGAAGCGATGAGCTATCCCCAACTGTACGAAGAGGCTTTGCGGCTGCGCCAGCAACTGGCGCAGTACCGCAAGGTCGCCGCCGACACCGTCGCGATTGACGAGCGTAACCGGTTCTTGCAGGAACAGGCGGTGACTCTGGAACGGGAACTGCAAATTGTCCAGCAGGAAAACCAGGCGTTGCGCAACGACAATGACAGCATCCGGATGCTGATGGGCGCGTTGATCCTGGGCGCTTGCCTGCTGGTTGCGGTGATGATGCCGCGTATCCGTGAACAGAAGCGGACCCAGTGGAGCCAGCTTTGAAGGCAACGCCTCTTCCATCAACAGCGGCCCATTTGCTCCTGATGTCCTCAAAACTCCAAGGGTACGGGCGTCAATATCTCCCGTGACGGGTCAAAATTCGCCCACAACTCGGCGAACGTGATCCCCAGCAGCGGATGACGGCGGTTGCCGGCCAGTTCGGCCAGGGGCCGCAACACGAAGGCGTAGCGGAGGATCTCGGCGCGGGGAATGCGCAACCCGGTTTCGCGCAGCACCAGATCGTCGTAAAGCAGCAAATCCAGATCCAGGGCGCGCGATGTAAATTTCGCGCCATTCCGGTGCGGGGCGTGGCCGGATTCGATGTCCCGCAAAGCGGCGACCACGGTGCGCACCGCCAGTCCCGTGGTGAAACCCGCCACCAGGTTGAGGAAATCGGCGCCGCTGAAGCCAATCGCCGGGTTGGCGTACACCGTGGATACCGTCAGCGGCCCGAACCGGAGGCGCAGTTCCGCCAGCCCGGCGCGAATATGCCGCTCCGGCTCGATGTTGCTGCCGATGCCGACGTAAACCTGGGCCATGATTCACTCCGGGCGGCGACGCTCGATGCAAACGCCGGCCTCCCGGGCGCCGGACGGTACGCCGGGCTTGCGCAGCGTCAAACGCAGCCAGGGCGTGGCGAATTCCCGAAGCACCCGCTCGGCGATGCGCTCGGCCAGGGTTTCCACCAACTGAAACTCGCTGGCGGCGGCCAACTCGATGACCCGTTGCGCCACGGCCTGATAATCGAGAGTATCATTCAGAGCGTCGCTGAGCGCCGCCGGGCGACTATCGACGCCCAGTTCCAAGTCGAGGAGCAGGGTTCGCGCGACCCGGCGCTCTTCAGGATAAACGCCGATAACGGTTTCAAGACGCAGTTCGTGAATGAAAATAATGTCCATGGCGAAGCTCCGGGCGGTGGCCTATCTTAGCCTAAAACCGTCCTGCCGGCCCTGTCCCGGCGTCCACCGGCCCCTGCGCCAGTCTTCCTGAATCATCGGATGGCCTTCCATGCTTACCACAACCTTATTGCTAACGCTCCTGCTGATCGTGTTTGGCTATCTGGCCGGCTCCATCTCCACCGCGATTCTGGTCTGTCGGGCCATGAGTTTGCCCGACCCCCGCAGCGAGGGTTCACGCAATCCCGGCGCGACCAATGTGTTGCGCTTCGGCGGCAAGAAAGCTGCGGCTATCACGCTGGCCGGCGACTTTCTCAAGGGTCTGCTGCCGGTGCTGCTGGCGCGATGGGCCGGCCTGGAGGACATCGGGCTGGCGCTGACCGCGCTGGCGGCGTTTCTGGGCCATTTATACCCGGTGTTCTTCGGCTTTGAAGGCGGCAAGGGCGTAGCGACCGCGTTCGGCGCAATACTTGGCCTGTCCTGGCCGGTGGCGCTGGCGGCCCTGGTGACCTGGCTGATCATGGCCTTCCTGGTGCGGATTTCCTCACTGTCAGCCTTGACCGCCGCCGCACTGACCCCGGTGTTTGGCGGGTGGTTTGGCTTGCCGCTCGCCTACAATGCCGCCATTCTGACGATGGTGGCGCTGCTGATCTGGCGGCATCGCTCCAATATCCGCAATCTGTTGGCCGGCGCTGAGGACAAAATCGGCACGGATCGGCCAGAGGGCTGAAGGTCACTGCCATTAACTTAAGGCGGTACGCGGTGCGTACCCTACGGAAGAAAGGTAGGGTACGCATTGCGTACCTGTTGCCGTTGTGAACTTCCTATGGACTTCTTAAGTTAATGGCAGTGAGGGTTGAAGGTTGGGCGCGGGATTTCAGGCTGCCTCGTGACCGCGTTCGCGGAATTCCGTCAGCGCCTGCCGGAAGCGCTGGTACAGTCGCTCCGGCGTTCGGCCCTGGAACAGCGCGTCCAGCGCCTCGAATTTGGCCCGCTGCGCGGCGAAATCGCGTCGGGTGAAACTGCTCACGGGATGGCCCCTGTCCATCAGCCGGTTTATGTCGGTGAGGTTGGAGGTCTTGTCCGCGCAGGATAGCGCCAGGATGACCGGATCATTCAGCGCCGCCAGTTGTTCGCGGTAGTGTTGCTGGCGCGCTTCCCAGCTCTGGCTTTTGTCGGTTTCCGACACGGCCGCGACCAGCGCCGCCACCCGCGTGTTGCCGATAGCCGCCGCCAGCGTGGCCGGGTCATAGCCGCAGTCTTCGATGATGTCGTGCAGATAGGCGGCGGCGACCGGCTCAGCGTCGCAGATGCCGCCATCCATCAGCAGCCAGGCGACTTCGGCCAGGTGCAAAAAATAGGCGGGGCGATCTTCGCCAGGCGGGGCCTTGCGGCGGTGGCCGATCTGACGGTGGGCGTATTCCGCCAGCCGCATGGCGTTCGGGACCAGGGCATCGAGTGTGTTCATCAGGCGACTCTACCGTAGCCAAGGGAAATTGCCGGTGAACCGCTGGGCCATCTGCCGGTAAAAATCCTTTATAATTCCCAGTTCGAATTTTATTTCCATGAATGGCCTCTCCACCGTGCTACAGGATATTCCAAGGTCGTGAATAAAAAATCCAGTTATACCCGCGAGGATCTGCTTGCCTGCGCCCGCGGCGAACTCTTCGGCCCCGGCAACGCGCAGTTGCCGCTGCCGAACATGCTGATGGTGGATCGCATTGTTCACATCGGCGCTGAGGGCGGCCAGTACGGCAAAGGCGAAATCGTGGCCGAACTGGATATCCATCCCGACCTGTGGTTCTTCGGCTGCCACTTCATCGGCGACCCGGTGATGCCCGGTTGCCTGGGGTTGGACGCCATGTGGCAACTGGTGGGATTTTTTCTGGGCTGGATGGGTGGGCCGGGACGAGGGCGGGCGTTGGGCTGCGGTGAAGTGAAATTCACCGGCCAGGTGTGCCCCAATGCCCGGAAACTGACGTATCACATTCATATGAAACGGGTCATCCTGCGTAAACTGGTGATGGGTATCGCCGACGCCACCGTGGAGGTCGACGGCCGGACCATTTACGTCGGTAAGGATTTGCGAGTCGGCTTGTTCACCTCAACCGACGGCTTTTGAGGGTAGCGATGATGAGACGGGTGGTAGTTACCGGTATCGGTATCGTATCCAGCATCGGCAACGACCGCTGGGAAGTGCTGGAAGCGCTGCGGCAGGGTCGCAGCGGTCTGGAATTTGCGCCGGATTATCAGGAAAAGGGCTTGCGCTCCCATGTGCGCGGCCCGCTGCGGGTGGAACTGGCGGCGCTGATTGATCGCAAGATGCTGCGGTTCATGGGCGACGCCGCCGCATTTACCTATCTGGCGATGCGCGAAGCGATCGCCGACGCCCAGTTGACCGAGGAACAGGTATCCAACCCGCGCGCCGGGCTGGTCACTGGCAGCGGCGGCGGCAGTCCACAAAACCTGGTTGAGGCGGCCGATTTGCTGCGCACCAAGGGGCTGAAGCGGGTCGGGCCTTACATGGTGCCACGGGTCATGAGCAGCACCACCACCGCCTGCCTGGCGACGCCGTTCAAGATTAAGGGCGTGAATTACAGCCTCAGCTCCGCCTGCGCGACCAGCGCCCACTGCATCGGCCACGGCGCTGAACTGATCCAGTGGGGCAAGCAGGATGTGATGTTCGTCGGTGGCGGCGAGGAAGTCCACTGGAGCCTGACCCATCTGTTCGATGCGATGGGCGCGTTGTCCACGAAATACAATGCGACCCCGCAGACCGCCTCGCGGCCCTATGACGCCACCCGCGACGGCTTTGTGATTTCCGGCGGCGGCGGAATCGTGGTGCTGGAGGAACTGGAACACGCCCGGCAACGCGGGGCGCGGATTTACGCTGAGCTGATCGGCTATGGCGCGACCTCGGACGGTTTCGATATGGTGCAACCCTCGGGCGAGGGCGCGCTGCGCTGCATGAAGCAGGCGCTGGACGGCGTGAGCGAGCCGGTGGATTACCTCAACACCCACGGCACCAGCACCCCGGTGGGCGATATCAAGGAGCTGGAAGCGATTCGCGAGCTGTTCGGCGACCGCGTTCCACCGATCAGCGCCACCAAAGCGCTGACCGGTCATGCCCTGGGCGCGGCGGGCGTACACGAGGCGATTTATTCCCTGCTGATGATGGATAACCGTTTTATCGCCGCCTCGGCCAATATCGCAACGCTGGATCCGGCGGCGGAAGGTTTGCCCATCATCCGCGAGCGGGTGGACAATGCCGATCTCCGGGTGGTGATGTCCAACAGCTTCGGTTTCGGCGGCACCAACGCCACGCTGGTGTTTCGGCAGTTCGAGGGCTGAACGCGCCGGGACTTGGCACGGGCCGCCTTAGAGGGCGGCCTTATTGCTTGATCTGGAGGAAAAGCGATGGCCAGTTTTCCGCTGCTTGCGATTGTCGTGGCCCTTTACACGCTGCTGGCTCTGGTCGCGCCGGGCTGGCTGGAGGCCGTGCAGTTCGATCTGCCGTTGCTGTCGGGGGCGCTGCCATTCCGGGGTGGCGACCTGCTGCTGGTGCTCGGCCTGACCCTGCTGTGCGTCGAGATTTACCGCTCCACCAGCAGCTCCACGGGCGCCATTCTCAATCATGTACTGTCGCTGGTGGTGTTCATTGTCGCCCTGGTCGAACTGATCGTGATGCCGGGCATGGCCAACATGACCTTCTTTTTGATCGTGCTGATGACGCTGAGCGATGTCATCGCCGGCTTCACCGTCACAATTTCCACGGCCCGGCGGGATTTACAGCATTCGTGACCCCCCGCCCCGTTGCTGACCACTTCTGCCTGAAATCCGCCTGCCATGCCCCTCTCCGAATTTTCCCTGATTGACCGCTATTTCGCTGCTTATCGCCCTCAGCGTCCTGATGTGGCGCTGGGTATTGGCGACGATGGCGCGCTGTTGCTCCCGCCCGCCGGCCAGCATCTGGTGGCGACCGTAGATACGCTGGTGGCGGGTGTGCATTTTTTCGCCAGCGCCAGCCCGGAAAGCATCGGCCACAAGGCGCTGGCGGTAAACCTGAGCGACCTGGCGGCGATGGGCGCGACCCCAGCCTGGGCCACGCTGGCGCTGACCTTGCCCCAGGCCGACGAAGCCTGGCTGAAACGGTTTTGCCAGGGGCTGTTCGAACTGGCGGATCAGCACGGTGTACAACTGGTCGGCGGCGACACCACACATGGGCCGGTGACCACGATTACCCTTCAGGCGCTGGGCTTTGCGCCGCCCGGGTTGGCGCTGCGCCGCGACCGGGCGCGACCGGGCGACGCCATTTACGTCACCGGGACGCCAGGCGATGCTGGCTTGGCGCTGGCGGCGGCGTTTGGCAAGGCGACAGTCGCGGCGGCCTACCGCGAGGATGTCCAGATGCGGCTGGAATGGCCGCAGCCGCGTCTTGCCGAGGGGGTGGCCTTGCGGGGCATCGCCAGCGCCGCCATCGATGTCTCCGACGGGTTGGCTCAGGATCTCGGCCACATTCTCGAACGCAGCAGCGTTGGGGCGCGGCTGGACGTGGAGCGGTTGCCTCTATCGCCCGCGCTGTTTGCCAGCCTGGACTGGGACGCGGCGATCAGCATGGCGCTGGCGGGCGGCGATGATTACGAGCTGTGCTTCACGGTACCGCCGGAACGGGCGGCGTGGCTGGAGCCCATCGCCGCCGTTTGGGATTGCCGCTGTACCCGCATCGGGGTCATCACGGCCGAACTGGACTTGCGCCTGGCGCGCGCTGATGGTTCCTCCTTTCTCCTGAAGCAGCGGGGTTATGACCACTTCGGTTAATCGGCTCAAACGTGGTGAAAACCGGTTGCATCGAAGTGAGTCATGGATGACGAACGACCCCGCCGGCTTGAGCGGATGCGTCGGGCCTGGTGGTGCGCCAGCCATTCGGGCGATGCGCACCACTCCCGGAGCAGAGCGCCCGGCGGCTCTTGACCTGCTATCCGCGCCGGTTTTTGGGCTCGGTTCGGGCGGCGTCCTGCATCACCCGCCATTCCAGATAGGAGGTGATACTGCGGTTTTGTGCTT